>ERZ1643251.660-NODE-660-length-45927-cov-7.917052_pt1 | contig 45927 bp, 44 predicted proteins | sample MGYA00579261_ERZ1643251 | MGnify/ENA primary metagenome ERZ1643251 (study PRJEB29033, sample SAMEA4952267) | chicken gut metagenome | biome: Broiler Chicken; feature: Gastrointestinal Tract; material: Caecum | place: Ireland | collected 2018 | study: Broiler... | reverse complement strand
GAACAAGAAGAAATAAATGAAAATGAAGAAGAAAGCCAAGAAGAGTTAGAAGATATAGAAATAACCCAAGAAAACTTAGAAGATGAAGAACAGGAAGATTTAGAAGACGAAGAAAAATTAGATAATGTTGAAAAAGACGAGAATTTAGAAGATTTACAAGAAGAAAATCAAATTGATGTAGATTTAAATATTCAAGATGATAGCCATGAATATAAAATAGGAAGTTATAAGAAGGTAAATATGTCGGAAAGAGAAGAAAAGAAAGTAGAAGAAAGTAAGCTAAAACCATTTGATTATGAAGACGGCGTTGTTGTTAAAACTATCGACGAAGTTTTACACGAATCTATGATTCCTTATACCGAACACGTTGTTATGGATAGGGCATTGCCAAGAGTTGAAGATGGTTTGAAGCCTGTTCAAAGAAGAATTTTATATTCTATGTTGGAACTTGGTTTAACTCCGGACAAGCAGTACAGAAAATCTGCTCGTATTGTGGGCGATTGTATGGGTAAATATCACCCACACGGCGACAGCTCTGTTTATGACGCTATGGTTCGTATGTCGCAGGATTTTAGTTTAAGAGCTCCGCTTGTAGATGGGCATGGTAACTTTGGTTCTATAGACGGCGATAGTGCGGCTGCTATGAGATATACAGAAGCAAAACTCACTCCGCTTGCTATGGAACTTTTAAGAGATTTAGAAAAAAATACAGTACATTGGAGCCTAAACTTCGACGATACTTTAAAAGAACCTGATATGCTTCCTGGAAGATTCCCGAACTTGCTTGTTAATGGTACTTCGGGAATTGCCGTAGGCGTTGCAACTAACATTCCGCCACATAACCTTGGTGAAGTTATAAATGGTGTAGTAGCTTATATTGAAAATAACAAGATAACTACTGCGGAAATGATGAAATACATTCCTGCGCCGGACTTTCCAACGGGCGGAATAATAATTGCTGGCGAAGAGCTTAAAAATGCCTATGAAACTGGTAAAGGTAAAATTATAGTAAGAGCTAAGGTTAAACTTGAAAATAGTGGAGATAAACAAAGCTTAGTTATTACAGAACTTCCGTATCAAGTAAATAAGTCTGCGCTTCTTCAAAAAATTGCAGAACTTAAAACTGACGAAAAATCTATTGCTTCATATATTGGAGAAATTAGAGATGAATCGGATAGAAATGGAATGCGTGCGGTGTTAAGAATTAAGAAGGGCGGCAACCCTGAAAAAATTCTTGAATACTTATATAAAGCTACGCAGCTTGAAGTATCGTTTGGTATAAACATGGTAGCCATTGCTAGTGGTAAACCAAAGCAATTAGGGCTTTTAGATATCATTAGTTATTACGTGGAATATCAACGCGAAGTAATTGTAAGAAGAACTAAATTTGACCTAGATGTAGCTAAGGATAGAGCACATATAGTAGAAGGTCTGCTAATAGCTATACAAAATATTGATGAAGTAGTAAGAATTATTAAAAAATCTGCTACTACAACGGAAGCAAAACAAAGGCTTAGAGATAGGTTTAAACTTTCCGAAAAACAAGCACAAGCAATTCTTGATATGAGGCTTGCAAGGCTTGTTAACTTAGAGATTACAAAGTTAGAGCAAGAACTTAAAGAGTTAAAAGAACTTATTGAAAAATTAACGGCAATATATAACTCTAAACGTCTACAATATAGCACTGTTAAAACGGAGCTAATTGCAATTAAAAATAAATTTTCAAACCCAAGACGAAGTAACATTACAAAAGCGGGAGCTAAAGAAGTTAAAAAGGTAGAGCTTAAAGTTGAAGATGAAATTCTATCTCGCGATGTACTCGTTGCAATTGCTGCTGATAATACTTTAAAAAGTATTCCGCTTAAAAATTACATGATGAGCACAAAAGATTTAACGTCAACTTCAAATTTAAGCGACGTTCACCTAACGGAACTTTTTACTACTACAACGAACAAAGCACTAATATTTACAAACCTTGGAAATGTAGTAAAAATAGACGTATCACAAATTCCAGAAAGTAAATGGAAGGGAAAAGGAACGCAGCTCAAAAATATTTGCAATAAGGTGCTCGTTGACGAGTATCCTGTTAAAGTATTAGAAATTCCAGAAAGTTTGGAAAATAAAAATTTACTTTTCTACACAAAGCAAGGTCTAATTAAACTTTCAACTTATGAAGATAGCGTTGTGAATAAGCTGTACTATCAAGGAATAAAACTTAAAGAAGACGACGAACTTATAAATGTGGAAGTTCAAAATGAAAACTCAGCTGTTATTATGATAACAAAAAATGCCATGGCTTTGCATTTTAAACTTGACGATGTTCCAGTTCAAGGAAGGGTATCTGGCGGTGTGAAAGGTATAAACCTTGATAATGGCGACAGTGTTATATTTGCAGGTCAAACGGAAAAAACTGGAGCTATAACTGTTATAACAGATAAAGGGTACGGCAAAAAAGTGCCTATTGGCGAATATGAGCAAATGGCAAGATATAGAAAGGGTTTAAGAATAATTCCGCTTGGAGAAACGGGTAAAAAACTTGTTTTTGCGTCATTTAAAAAGGAGCCTAAGTCTGTTGCAATAAACAAGGGAACAGCGCTAGAATTATTAAAAGACAAAAATATTGGCTACGATTCTAGAACTTCAAAGGGTAAACAAGTAGTAAAAGGTAAGTTTGAAAATGTATTTATCTATGAAGATTAAAAAATTTTTTAAAAAATGTTGATTTTTATTTAATACTGTGGTATATTAATATTGTTAGCAACTTTGGGAGTGGGCAGGTTTGCCCACTCTTAATTTTAGAAAGGAGATTTATGGCAAGTAAAGTAGAAGTTCTTTGCGAAGAAAACATCGTTCCAATTATTGAAAAAATGGGTTATGATGTTATTGAAGTTGAATATGCTAAAAAGGTTGATGGCATGAATTTGACTTTTGTTATTGATAAACAAGGCGGGATAACACTAGACGATTGTGAAAAAGTTCACAAGGTTATTGATGAAAAGTTAGACGAGTTAAACCCAACAGGCGATGCGTCGTACATTTTAAACGTTAGCTCTGCAGGGCTTGATAGACCAATAAAGAATTATAAGGACTTTATTAGGAATAAAGGAAATTTAGTGGAAGTAAAATTATATACTCCGCTTGATGGAAAAAAGAGTTTTGAAGGAAATTTAGAGAATTTCACTGAAAGTGAAGTTATAATTCAAGTTGATGGTGAAAATAAAGTTTTTAAAAGAGACTTAGTAGCCAACGTTATACCAGTGGTTAAATTTTAAAGGAGATAAAAATGGTAAATAAAGATTTTTTCCAAGCACTAGACGATTTGGAAGCTGAAAAGAAAATTAATAAGGAACAATTTATAGAAACGTTAGAAACGGCTTTAACGTCCGCTTACAAAAAAATGTACGGCGAAGCAAAATCTGCACTTGTGAAGCTTGTTCCGGAAAAGAACACTATAAAAATTTATTCATATAAAACTGTTGTTGAAAACGTTGAAGATGAAGATAAGGAAATTAGCTTAGAAGATGCTAGAAAAATAAAGAAATCTTATAACATTGGCGACACGGTTGTTAATGAAGAATCTACAAAAGAATTTGGTAGAATTGCCGCTCAAACAGCTAAGCAAGTTGTTATGCAAAAGTTAAGAGAAATTGAAAGGTCCATAGCTGTTTCCGAGCTTTCTGAAAAAGAAGACGAGCTTTTAACTACTGTTGTAAAGAGAATAGATAACGGCACAGTTTATGTTAGTATAGCTGGTTCTCACACGGAAGGTGTTATGCTTGAATCTGACCAAATTCCTGGAGAAAAATTCCATGTAGGCGATAGGGTTAAAGTATACGTAAAGAAAATTAGAGAAAGCTTTAAAGGAACGCAAATTCAGGTATCTAGAAGCAATGCTGAATTTGTTAAAAAGCTATTTGAACTTGAAATTCCTGAAATAACAAGTGGTGACGTTGTTATTAAAGATATAGCAAGAGATGCAGGAAATAGAACAAAAATTTCTGTGTATGCCACAAAGCCAAATGTAGACGCACTTGGCGCTTGCGTTGGGAATAGGGGCGTTAGAATAAATCAAATTGTTTCCGAAATAAACGGCGAAAAAATAGATTTAGTTCTATATTCCGACGACCCACTTGAATATATTGCAAGAGCTTTAAGCCCAGCAAAAGTATTAAGTGTGGAAACAAACGAAAGTTTGAAGGTTTCTAGGGTTATTGTTCCAAAAGATAAACTTTCACTTGCTATTGGAAAAAATGGTGTTAACGTAAGGCTTGCTGCAAGGCTTACCGGCTGGAAAATAGATGTTAAACCTGAAAACGAAGTGGAAGAAGTTTCTGACGCAAACTATGAACTTACAGAACTCTCCGACGAAGATAATTCAAGGGATTTAGACGACATATTTGCTGGACTTGAAGACCTTGGAGAATAAAATGCTACCAAACAGAATGTGCATGGTTTGCAGAACTCGCAAGCCAAAAGGCGAATTAATAAGGATTGTAAAAAATAAGTCTGGTGAAATAAGTTTAGATAAAACTGGTAAGCTAGACGGCAGGGGTGCATACATTTGCAAGGATAAAGTTTGCATAGATAAGCTTTTAAAAACAAAAGCGCTAAATAAATCTTATCACATAAACGTTTCGCAAGAAGTATACGAAAACATTTTGAATGAAATAAAATAATAAAGGGGAAAATCTTTGGCTAATCAAAATCAAATTTTAAACAACTTAAAAACAATTCACACACTACAATCTAGTGGGTCTATTCTTTCATTCCTTAGAGAGATTAGGGCGTCTAAGGTTCAAACTGAAAGTTTGCAATCTAAACTAGATTCTTCGCTTGAAGCGCTAAAACAGGCTGAAGCTATAAAACAAGCAGAAAAATCTGTTGAAGAAAAGCCTGAAATAAAAGAAGAAGTTAAGCCAGAGATAAGTAAAAGTGAAGAAGTAAAGGCTACTGTTCAAAACGTTAAAGAAGAAGAGAAAAAGCCTACTTTTGATCGCAAACAAAACTTTAATAAGTTTGAAAAACCTAATTTTGACAAAAATAATTTTGATAGAAATAATAAATTTCAAAATAATAGAAATCAAAATTTTAATAGAAATCAACAAAATAGAGACGGGCAAAAACAAAATTTTGACTATAAAAATAATAATAAATTTGGCGGTTCTAAATCGTCCTTTGCTTCAACAAAAGCTAATAATTTTAGAAGCTTTGCTCCAACTGAAAGTAGTGCGGTTTTAGCTACTCCGGAAAGGCAGGTTGGTAATAAAAATAAAACGCCATCAAGGCAACTTGAAGAGAAAAGGCAAGTTAATAAAAAGCTTCTACAAAAAAGAAACCAGTATCTTGAAGATTACGATGAAGAGAGAATGGGTTCTAGAAAGCTTATAAAAACAAAGAAAAAGGAAGTTAAAACCTTTGTTGCTCCGGCGATTGAAAATGCTGTAATTACAACGGAGAATGTGTCTGTTAAGGTGTTATCTGAAAAGACGGGAAAACCAGTTACAGAAATTATTAAACAATTAATGCTTCTTGGCATAATGGCAAATATTAATAGTACAATAGACTTTACAACTGCCGAGCTTGTAGCTGGAGAACTTGGTGTTAAACTTGAACAAAAGCTTGATAAAACCATGGAAGAAAAACTTCAAGATGCTACTAACGTTGAAGTTGATGATGAAGGCTCCGTTCCAAGACCACCAGTAGTTACTGTTATGGGTCATGTTGACCATGGTAAAACTTCACTTCTCGATGCGTTTAGAAAAACAAACGTGGCTCTTGGCGAAGCTGGCGGGATTACTCAAAAAATTGGTGCTTACGTAACTAAATTTAACGGTCAAAAGATTACTTTTATTGATACTCCGGGTCACGCAGCGTTTACTGCTATGAGAGCAAGGGGTGCAAAGGTTACAGATATAGCTATCCTTGTTGTTGCAGCAGACGATGGCATTATGCCGCAGACAATAGAAGCAATCAATCATATTAAAGCAGCCGGCGTACCAATGATTGTTGCTATAAACAAAATGGACGTTCAAGGCGCTAATCCGGAAAGGGTAAAACAACAGCTTGCAGAAAATGGCGTTATGCCAGAAGAGTGGGGCGGAGATGCTATACTTGTTCCTTGTTCTGCAAAAACTGGGGTTGGACTTGATGAGCTTTTAAATATGGTGCTACTTGTTGCTGAAATGCAGAATTTAAGAGCTAATCCAGATAAAATGGCAAGTGGTGTTGTAATTGAAGCTGAACTAGATAAGAATAGAGGGCCAGTGGCTACTGTTCTTGTTCAAAACGGAACATTACGAGTTGGCGATTCCTTTGTTTCCGGACTTACGTTTGGTAAAGTTAGGGCAATGTTTGACGAAAACGGAAACAAGTTAAAAGAAGCTGGACCATCTATGCCTGTTTCTGTACTTGGATTCTATGAAGTTCCAGAATCTGGAAGCCAAGTTTACGTAGTATCTGAAAAGTTCTCTAAAGATCTAATTGAAGAAAGAAAGAATAAGATTAAGGAAGAGAGAACGCATTCAACTTCCGGTGTCAGCTTAGACGATTTCATGACAAAAGTTAATGAAGGCAAACTTAAAAACTTAAATATTATAATCAAAGCCGACGTTCAAGGCTCTGTGGAAGCGTTAAAACAAACACTAACAGCTATTAGAAATGAAGAAGTTAAAGTTGTTTGTATTCATAGTGGTGCTGGTGCCGTTACGGAATCTGACTTAGTGTTAGCAAAAGCTTCAAATGCAATTATAATTAACTTCAACTTAAAAACTTCTGGCAAAATTACTCAAATGGCTGAAAGTATGGGTGTTGAAATTAAAAACTATAATGTTATATATAATGTTGTTGACGATATTACAGCAGCTATCAAAGGATTAATGACCGTTAAGTATAATGAGGAAGTTATTGGTCATGCTGAAGTTAGAATGATTTTCAAACTTTCTTCCGTAGGTTTAGTTGCTGGCTCCTATGTTACAGATGGAAAAATTCAACGTGGAGCAGGGGCTAGACTTATAAGAAACGGCGAAGTTATAGAAACGTCTGAGATATCTGCTTTAAAAATTCAAAAGGACGATAAAGCTGAAGTAAACTACGGCTATGAATGCGGAATTAAATTGCGTGACGTTAAAGAGCTAAAAGAAGGAGATATAATAGAAGCCTTTATAAAAGTAAAAATTGAAAATTAGGAGGCTATATGTCAAATAGAATGATGCGTGCAGACGCTGAAATGGTAAGAGTTTTATCGGATATAATTTCAAACAAGCTTCGTGACCCGAGAATAAATAGTGAAATTATAACTGTTACAAAAGCTAAAACTTCTTCTGATTTCAGACACTGCAAAGTAAGCGTTAGCATACTTTCAAATGATATAAACAAGAAAAAGGAATTAATAAAACTATTAAAAAAATCTTCTGGATATATGAAAAGGGAACTTGCAGATAGTTTAGACTTGCCATATATTCCAGAGCTTGTTTTTGAACTTGACGAAAACTTAGAATATAGTGAAAAGATTAATGAAATTTTAGATTCACTTAATATCTCTAAGGAGGAAAATCTTGAAACAGATAATAAAGAAGATTAAGACTGCAAAGACCATTGCGGTCTTTTGTCATTCCAAGCCAGACCCTGATGCCTTAGGGGCATTATTTGCTTTAAGCGAAGGCTTAAAGAGAATAGGTAAAGAAGTAAAAACCGTTTTAGAAGAGCCTATTAAGAAAAAATATGAATTTTTAGCAGAAGATTATATAACGGAATTTCCTGAAAACTGTGACCTTTATATTTGTGTTGACGTTGCAGCTCCGCACATGCTTGGTAAGTTTGAAAAAAACTTTTTAGTTAAGGAAAATACCATTGAAATAGATCATCATGCAAATAGAACGATGTGTGCAAAATTAAGTTATGTAGAAAGCTTTACGGCAAGCTGTTCGGAGATTATATATAAAGTTTTAAAAAACTTAAAAGTAAAAATAGATGAAAGGCTTGCAACGTTAATTTATATGGGGCTTGCAGGTGATACAGGCTGCTTTTTACATGAAAACACAACGGTGGAAAGCCATATTTTAGCTGCGGAGTTAATGAAATGTGGTGCTAAGGTATTTTTTATAAATAGAAGACTATTTAAATCTAACACAAAAGATAAGTTAAAATTAATTAAACTTGCACTTTCGAAATTTGAATACTATAAAGATACTTTAATTGTTGCAATTTCTTATGCAGATTTTAAAAGTATAGGGTATAATCCAGATGAAGGTGTGGATTTAATTGATTTTGTTTCTAGCATAGAAGGTGTAAATTTAACGGCATTGCTTACGGAAAGAAAGCCTGAAACTTGTTCAATATCTTTTAGAAGTTCTGAAAAATACGATGTTTCTAAACTTGCAGAAAGGTTTGGTGGTGGCGGACATAAAGGGGCATCTGGCTGTAAAGATTTACCTGGGAAAATAGAAGATATAGAAAAGCAATTAAAGAAGGAAATAAAAGATTTTATTAAGGAATAATTTATGTTAACGCAAGATACAGTTTTAGTTTTAAATAAGCCTAAAAACATGTCTTCATTTTTAGCGGTAAAGCTTGTAAAGAAAATACTTGGGGCAGGAAAGGCAGGGCATATGGGAACGCTTGACCCGCTTGCAGATGGCGTGCTAGTTATAGGCTTAAACAAGGCAACTAAACTTTTTGATAAGTTTTTAAATTCAGATAAAGAATATATAAGTATATTTAAGTTTGGTGTTGAAACAGACAGCTTAGATTTAGACGGAGAAATTGTTAGAACGGACGATAAAGTTGTTTCAGAAGAAGAGCTTAGAAAGGTGTTAAAAACGTTTATCGGAAAACAACAGCAACTTCCGCCGGTGTATTCGGCAAAAAAAATAAACGGCAAACGTGCGTGTGACATAGCAAGGGAAGGAAAGGAAGTAGTTTTGCAGCCTAAGGAAATTGAAATATATAATTTAGAGCTTTTGGAAAAGCTTGAAGAGAATGCTTTTAAAGTTAAAATTTCTTGTTCTAGTGGAACGTACGTAAGAGCTATTGTTCGTGACGTAGCAGAAAGATTATCAACATGTGGTATGACACATGCAATAACACGCACAAAATGTGGTGTATTATGTATAGAAAATTCTTATACACTAGAAGATTTAAGGGCTGGTAATTATAAACTTATAGATATGAAAGAGTTAACAAAGGAGTAAAATATGATAAGGTTTGGACCATCTGGTAACAGTAAAATTTTCTATGATGAAGGGCATAAATCATCTATAGAAGCGCCTGCTTGGCTAAAATCTAAGGGATTAACGGCTTACGAGTATTCTTTTGGCAGGGGCTACAATATGACTAGAGAAACCGCTGTTAAACTTGGCGAAAAGGCAAAAGAAAATGATATTTTAATTAGCGCTCATGCGCCTTTTTACATAAACTTTGCTAACCCTTCTGATGAGATGGCGGAAAAATCTTTTATGTACGTGTTAACCGGGCTAAAATTTTTAGAATGGTTTAATGGAGAACATTTAGTTGTGCATTTGGCAACTCAGGGAAAAATGGAAAGGGCGGAGGCATTAGAGTTAACTAAAAAACGCCTTATAAATACCATTGAAAATTTGAAAAAATTGGATATAAACCTAAATAACAAGTATATCTGCCCAGAAACTATGGGGAAGTTTTCTCAGATTGGAAACGCCGAAGAAATAATTGATTTTTGCACATTAGACGAAATGCTTATTCCTACGTTTGACTTTGGTCATTTGAATTGCTTAACGGCAGGAAAGTTTAATTCCAAAGATGAGTACAAAAGAATTTTCGACCTTTCTTTTGAAAAGCTAGGAGAGTTCAAAACAAAAAATTGCCATATCCACTTTTCAAAAATCCAATATTCTGCTAAGGGCGAAATAAAGCATTTGAATTTTGACGATGAGCTGTACGGACCTAATTTTGAACCGCTTGCAGAAGTTCTTTTAGACTATAAGTTAGAGCCTACAATTATATGTGAATCTGCGGATTTTATGGCGGAAGACGCTATGAAAATGCTAAATATTTATGAAAATGCAAAAAAACACTAGACAGAAAAGTTATTTTAGTTTATACTATTTTAGATTTTAATTTAAGGAGATTTTATGATTACAGCAGGAGATTTTCGCAAAGGTGTAACTTTTGAAATGGACGGAGCTATCTATTTAGTAGTAGATTTTTTACATGTAAAACCAGGAAAGGGCTCTCCATTTGTTAGAGCAAAAATTAAAAATATAGTAACTGGACAAGTTCAAGAAAGAACTTTTAACCCATCAGATAAATTTAAGGTTGCAGTTATAGAGAAGAAAGAAATGCAATATCTTTACAATGAAGGCGGACTTTACTACTTTATGGATATGGAAACTTATGACCAAATTCCACTTAATAAGTCTCAAGTAGAAGATGCTTTGAACTTCATTACTGAAAACATGATGGCAACACTTCAATTTTATAACGGCGAAGCGTTTAGCGTAGAACCACCAACCTTTGTTGAACTTACGGTAACCGAATGTGAACCAGGAATTCAAGGGGATACTTCTAAGGCGGGTTACAAGCCAGCTAAACTTGAAACAGGATATACAATCAGCGTTCCACTATTTGTTAACCAAGGCGACAAAATTAGAGTTGATACACGTGACGGTTCCTATATGGAAAGAGTTAAATAGAATTTATAAAAAATGTCTAAAAATACAATATCTTTTGGTATTGTATTTTTTTTTTGCGATTTTGTTATGCTGGACAGTTTTCAAAAATAATTTACTTCAAAAGAGGTGAATTATGCTTAGTGATGTTTTAGGAGATAAGCTTTATACAATTATTACTACAAAGTTTAACTATGGGAATTTAAATGAGTTAAGGCTTAGAATGGACAAGCCTATTGTAGCCTTTGTAAAAGGACAAGCTTACTTTTTAGGAGAAAATGGTTTAGTAACTTCGGAATCCAGCGCCTTGATTGCTACAAAACAGATGATAGAAGACATAATTTTTAGGGCAAGCGAGTTCTCTGTTTATTCCATAAATGAAGAACTTAAAAAGGGGTTTATAGTATTAAAAGGTGGGGAGCGTCTTGGAATTTCCGGTACGCTTGTTGTTGAAAACGGAGAGATAAAAACCTTAAATAATTTTACAAGTATCAATATTAGAATTCCGCATGAAATTAAGAATTGTTCACTTGACGCATTCTCCTTCCTAGTAGACGAAGAAGGCGTTAAAAATACTCTAATTGTCTCGCCACCAGGGGCTGGCAAAACAACTTTTATTAGAGATTTTGTAAATCAGCTTTCTATTAGAAACTTATCGTACAACGTTTTAATAATTGATGAACGCGGGGAGATTGCAGGCGATAAAATGGAATTAAACGTTGGTAAGTTTGCCGACGTGCTTAGTTTTAGCGATAAAAAAACGGGTTTTATGCAAGGCATTAGAGCCATGAACCCACATATAATTGTAACCGACGAAATTGGTGGAGAAGAAGATATAAAAGCAGTAAAATACGCGGGAAATTGCGGAGTAAAAATTATAGCTACAATCCATGCAGGAAATTTAGAAGAATTAAAGGCAAAGGAGGGTTTTCAAGATTTAAAAAATACATTTGATAGATATGTTTTACTTTCTAAAAGAAACGGCCCCGGAACAATAGAAGGCGTTTATAATGAAAACTTTTCTAGGCTTGCTGTTTGGAGGTAGAAATGAAATATTTTTTACTTGGAGTTATAGTATTTATTTGCGGATATATAGGCTATGGACTTTCTAAATTTTACATAGCAAGGTTGAAACTTTTTACAAGTTTAATAAATTTTTCAGAGAAATTAGATACTGATATAAACTTTGGAAAAGCCAAGCTTTTAAAGATTATAGAAGAGTTTAATAGCAATAGTAAAGAACTAAAAAAAATTTTAGATTCATACACGCTATGTTTAAATGAAGGTAAGGCTTGCGGCGAAGAGATTTTTAAAGATGTAAAAATTTTAAAAGACGAAGAAAAGCACGTGATTTTATGTTTTTTCTCAGAACTTGGAAAGCTTGACGTTTATAATCAAACTAAGCAGATAGAAAATAGCAAAATTAAATTTCAAGAGATAGTAAACTCTTGCACGGAAGAAAAGAAAAAGTATGGAACGCTCTATTTAAAGCTAGGTATAATTCTTGGGCTACTAATAGCTTTAATACTATTTTAAAGGAGTGAAAATGGATATAGATATTATTTTTAAAATTGCGGCAGTGGGTATTTTAACCGCAGTTGTGGGGCAGGTTTTAAAGCATTCCGGCAAAGAAGAAATTGCCACGCTTACAACTCTCGCCGGGCTTATAATCTCTCTTCTTATGGTGCTTAACTTAATTTTAACACTCTTCAATACGGTTAAAACACTGTTTAGTTTTTAAAGGGGAATATGGATCTATTCAAAATTTTGGGTATAGGGTTAATAACGTGTATAGCTGGCTTAATTGTTAGGCAGGTAAAGCCTGACGTTGCTTCTATAATTATGATAGCTGGCGGCGTTGTAATACTTTTAATGGTCGTCGATTACGTCGCCCAAATTTTTGACGTGTTTAAGGTTATAGTAGATAAAACAGGCTTATCTTCAAACTTGTTTTCCATTGTATTAAAGATAGTTGGAGTTGGCTATTTAACGGAATTTGCGGCAAATATTTGTGCTGACACGGGAAGTAGTAGTTTGGCAGATAAAATTTTGCTTGCTGGAAAGATTATCATACTTTTTATGAGTATGCCTATTATTACGAATATAGTTGAAATAGTGGTGGGCTTGTTATGAAAAAATTCTTAATTTTTTTAAGCATAGCGTTTTTAATTGGTTTGCCACTTTTCAATGGAACGGTAGCTTACGCAGAAAGTGAAGAAGAGCTTATTAGTGAAATAGAAGATAACGTTAACGGACAGCTTGAAGACCTAGACCTAAGCGGGCTTGAAAGTATATTAAGTAATTTAAACAGCCAGCAAAGTGGAATATTCGGTTCTACTAGTTTTATAGAAAAACTTCAAAGCATTTTAAGTGGAGAGTTTACAGACAACGCCGGAAGCGTTTGGGAAGCGATTTTAAAACTTATATTTGACGAACTTTTAAATTTTTTGCCCTTAATTGCCACTATAATAGCTGTTGCAATACTTTCTGGTATGGTAGGGGATTTAAGGGGAACAAATTCAAAATCTATTGCCGACATAACTCATTTTGTTTGCTATGGCGTAATTATTGTTTTAGTGGTAAGTGCTTGTACTAACGTTTTAACTTTAACTTCTAGTACGCTTCAAGGGTTAAAGGAGCAAATTGACATAGCCTTTCCAATACTATTAACAATTCTAACCGCAATTGGTGGAACGGCGTCTGTGGGTGTATATCAGCCCGCTGTGGCACTATTTTCTGGCACTATAATGCAAATATTTACCTTAGTGCTTATGCCGCTATTTATATTTTCTCTTGTGTTTACAGTTATTTCGAATTTATCGCCATCGGTAAAACTTGAAAAGTTTTCTAATTTCTTTAATAGTTTATTTAAATGGATAACGGGCGCTGTTTTTACAATATTTATAGGCTTTTTAATTATTCAGGGAATTACTGCTGGCAGCTTAGATACAGTATCTATACGTACGGCAAAATATGCTATTAGAAGCTATATTCCAATTCTTGGGGGATATTTATCCGAAGGCTTTAACGTTATAATGGCGAGCTCTATTCTTATAAAAAACGCAATTGGCGCAAGTGGGTTACTCTTGATGTTTTCTAGCGTAATTGTGCCAGTGGTGGAAATTGTGTTATTAATGCTTTGCTTAAAACTTACAGCTGGCATTTTAGAGCCCTTAACTGATTCAAGAATTTCTAACTTTATTAATGGTGTGGCAAAAAGCTTAATAATGCCTATTGTGCTTATTATCGGCGTTGCGTTTATGTACTTAATTTTTATGGGGCTTATTATTAGCACGGGAAACTTTATATAAAAGGAGAGATATATGACCGCGTGGATTTTATCTATTGCAGGTGTTACCATACTTTCAGTGGTTGTAGATTTAATTTTGCCTAGCGGACAAACTGCAAAGTACATAAAAAACATATTTGCATTTGTTATGATACTTGTCATAATTTCTCCGCTTCCAGCATTAATTAAAGGGAACTTCAATGTGAACGACATTTTTGAAAGCGAAGAAATTGTTTTACAAGAAGACTATATCTACCAAGTAAATAGAGATAAACTCACGGCGTTAGAAGAAGAGATAACTTCTAGTTTAGAAGAGAAAGGTATAAAAAATGTGGTCGTTACTATTAATGCAGATATCTTTCAAATTGAAATGAAAATTTTGGAAGTTAATGTCGATTTATCTGATTTAGTAATAGATGAAAATTCTGGACATATAGTTATAGAGAAAGCGATAACCGAAGTAGTTGATCGGCTTGTAGGAGAGGAGGTGATTATTATTTTCAATGAGTAACTTTTTTGAAAAAATGTTTAAAAAGTTAAAAAGTATAAAACATATTGAAATACTAGTCGCCGTGCTTTTTGGAATTATTCTTCTTACGCTTTACTTAACAACTATAAACACAGGAAAGGCTTATGAAGAGAGCACTGGAAGTGGATACGCATATGAACTTGAAAACAGGCTAGAAAACGTGCTTTCAAATATAGACGGGGCAGGTAATGTTGAAGTTATGGTGATGCTTGCGGAAGGTGCGGAACTTGAAAGCGGCGTAGTGCCAAAAATTAGCTCTGTTATAGTTGTGGCTGGCGGAGCGGATAACTACAAGGTTAAGCTGGAAATTTTAAAGGCGTGTGAAGCCTTACTAAATTTGCCTACTACTAATATAGAAATATTAGTTGGGAAATAAAAATAAAGGAGAGTGTTATGTTAAAGAAAAGGACAAAAATTATTATTTTAGTTGCAATGGTGGTGCTTCTTGGTGTTACGGGTTATTTAAACATAGCTTTAAATAACAGGGTGGTAGATGCTGGTGGAAGCAATATTACATCTTATAACTATTTTGATAGTTATAGAACGGATAGGGCCGCTACACGTGAAGAAATGCTTGCTACTTACGATGCTATGATAGCAAGTGCAGATACTACGGAAGAAGGGAAACGCGAGGCAGAAGCTGCAAAGCTTGCGCTTATGGAACAAATGGAATCTGACCTTGCACTTGAATACTCAATTAAAAGTTTAGGCTATCAAGATGCAATAGTAACAACCTCCACAAATTATATAAACGTAATAGTTAAATCTGGAGAACTTACCTTTGAACAAGCAAATCAAATCTTAAAGCTTATTAAAGATAGCACAGATTACACTTCCAATATGGTTAAAGTAATACCAGTTGAATAAAATTAAACAGTATAAAACAAGGCTAGGGTAGTTAGGTAAAAATACTGCCTTAGCCTTTTGCTATTTAAATGTATTTATTTGAAAAACGCTTGATTAAAAATTTGAATATATGATATAATTCAAGCAAGGAGATTATATGGCAGAGATAAAAAAGGATTATACAAACAAAGGCAAAATAACTTGTAATAAAAATATACTGCTTTCTATAATAAATCTTGCCACAAAGGAAATAAGCGGAGTGGCAGCACTTACAAATAAATTTAAAAACCCAATAGCAAAACTATTTTCTAAAAAGGGTTTTGACGGCGTTAAGGTAAACTTTGACCAAAACGGAAATTTGTTTGTAGACGTTTATATAAAAGTTTATAATGGTTTCAGTATTCCAGACATAGCTTATAGGGTGCAAGAAAACGTAAAGAATAACATTGCGTCTATGGTGGACATGAAGGCATCTAAGGTCAACGTCCATATAGTTGATGTAGAATTTAAGGAAGAAGTTGTGGTTTAGGGGGAAGGTATGCGTACAGACGCGCGTGAGTTTGCTTTTAAGATGATATTTGAAAAACTTTTTAAGGACGGAGATGATTCTCTGTCTTTTAATGCAATAAGCGAAGAGAAGGCTTTAAACGAGCAAGATTTAGCTTTTTATAACGAGCTTATAAAGGCTTTTGAAGACAACGGTAAAGACGTGGAAGAGACGGTAAAAGAATGCTGCGAAGGCTACGAGTTAGATAGGGTTTATAAGGTGGATTTAGCTCTTTTATATCTTGCGGTTAGTGAAATAAAGTTTGTAAAAACTCCGCCTGCTGTTGTTATAAACGAAGTTTTAAACCTTGCCAAAAAATATTCCACAGATAAAAGCGGTAGCTTTATAAACGGCGTACTTGCAAAGGTTGTTAAATAATATGATAGAAGAAAAGGCAATTTCGGTTACTCAGATTTCAACGTATTTTAAACAAATTTTTGATGCGGAAGAACTTTTGCAAAACATAAGTGTTTTTGGAGAAGTCTCCGATTTTTCTATATCTAGGGGGATAGCGTATTTTAGTTTAAAAGATGAAAATGCACTTCTTTCTTGCGTTTGTTTTGATGGTGCTAATTTGCAGTCTGTTCGAAACGGCGATATGGTTATAGTTCGCGGAAGCCCTAGATATTACGTAAAGGGCGGAAGGCTAAATTTTAACGTAAATAAAATTACGCCTTACGGCATGGGAAATTTGTTTGAACAGTTTTTAAAACTTAAACAAACGCTAGAAGACGAAGGGCTTTTTGATTCTAAACATAAAAAGATAATAGACCCCAAGAGCATTAAAAGAATAGGTGTGGTTACTTCGGAGACTGGTGCTGTAATTCAAGATATTATAAACATTGTAAAAAGAAGAAATCCAAATGTTGATATTGTACTTTATCCAGTAAAAGTGCAGGGTGCTATGGCAGAGCTTAGCATAGTTAAAGGTATTAACTTCTTTTCAGACTACGATGGTGTAGACGTTATGATAGTTGCTCGTGGCGGTGGCTCGCTTGAAGATTTGCAGCCGTTTAATACGGAAATTGTTGCAAGAGCGGTGTTTGCAGCTAATAAGCCCGTAGTTTCTGCAGTAGGGCACGAAACGGATTTTACTATTATAGATTTTGTATCAGACTTGCGAGCTCCAACGCCTAGTGCGGCAGCCGAACTAGTTACGGAAGACGTTTTGTCTAAAAGATATAATTTAATAGATAAAATATCTAGGCTTTCTAGGGCGGCTTCTAACTTATATAACGGTTTGAAAATTAAATTTGTGCACAATTTAAAACTTCTTTACAACGCTCAGGAAAGTTTTTTAAATGAAAGGGAATATATGTTGTCGCTAAAAACTGCCAAGCTTTCAAAATTAAACCCAAAAGAAATAATGCGGCTTGGCTATGCAAAAGTAAGTAAGGGTGATAAGGTTATAACGAGCGTGGAAGAAACAAGCGTAGGGGAGAATTTATTAGTAACGCTAGCTGATGGCAGTATAGATGTGGTTAGGAGGTAGATATGACTTTTGAAGAAGGAAATAAGGAATTAGACGAAATAATAGAAAAGTTAGAATCTGGTAAAATTGGATTAGAAGAAGGAACAAAGCTCTTTGAAAGGGGAAGTGAACTGGCAGAAGTGCTTTACAAAGAGTTTAATTCTAGTAAAGGGAAAATTTCTGTTATAAGGGATAACCTTGAAAAACTTTTATCTAGTGAAGAATAGTTTGCATTATTTTTTAATATGTGGTATAATAAGTTCGCGAAGGCGTAGTATTCTAGTCAGCGAACTTTGCTTAGAAGGTGATGAAATAGGCACCAAAGGGCATAACTATGAAGTTTCTGGTGTCAGTTTTGGTTGCCCAAATTGGGACTGATGCTGGAAGTTAAGATTTTTGGACGCATTGTAATGGCATACAATATCCGTTCCAATTATCGCGGAGACCTAACTAGGTGGAATTTTTCCACTTCTTAGGAGAGAAACCTGCAAGGCGACGCAAAAGTTGTGTGCAGTGTAGCCTGCTTTGAGTGGCATACTTGGGATTTGGTAAAAAGCTAAAATTAAGCGTTTTTGGCCAGACGCGTTTTAGTAAGCTAATGAAATTTGTGTTGCAAAACTAAGCTAAGAGCAAAGCTAGCTGTTAAGGAAAGCTTCTAGGCTATTGCGGAAGAGTCCGCAGTTATATTGGGGATTATAGTGTGAGCTTAGTGGCGATTCGGTGAAAGGCTTCAAGTAATAGGAAACTTCCATGGTGGTAACGCCAGGTTTTGAAGTTTGGGAAATCCAACCGAACCTATGTCGCAAGGTTTACCTAATATAATGCCTTCGCCTACTTTAAAAATAATCTTAAAAGGTTTAATATATAAAATAGTAAAAACATAAAATAGTATTATGAAAAATAACGAAGAAACTAAGCAGGAAGAGAAGGGAGATTCTAACAAGGTTAAAAAGAAAGTTAAAACCCAAACTAAAGAACAACCTTGGTATATTTGGCCGATTAAAATTTTCTTTCTGGCATTAGCTTTGTCACTAAGTTTTAGCATATTAAGCGAACTTGCCATGAGTAGTGCCGGCATAGTAATATCTATAATCGTAGTGCTTGTGTTTATATCTATAAGTGTAATAACAGACATGATAGGTGTTGCTGTGGCGTCTTGCACGGAAGAGCCTTTTAAAGCTATGGCTTCTAGAAAAGTTAGGGGAGCAAAGGAAGCTTTGTTTTTAGTTAAAAATGCGGACAGGGTAGCTTCACTTTGTGCTGACGTTTTAGGAGACGTTTGTGGAATCCTTGCCGGTGCAGGCGGGTCTTCAATTTTGTATCATATTGTAACTGATGCTTCAACTGATGCCTTTGAAATAGTTATGGCTTCCGTTGTGTCGGCGGTTATAGCGGGACTCACAATTTTTGGTAAGGCAATTTTTAAACGCTACTCTATGGAAAATTGCAATAAGGTAATTTTGACGTTAGGTAAGTGTTTAAGCATATTTACAAGAAATAAGAAAGATAAGAAGAAGGGTAAGCAAACAAAAAAGGCTGAAACAAAAGATGAGAAAGTAGAGAATAGCGTTAATAGTGAAGAAAAGAACTAAATAAAAATAAAAAGGTTGCAGGCTTAAAGGCCTGTAATTTTTTTATAAGCCCTTTGCATAACGGTGTATTTTTATAAATTCCTTTTGAATACGCATTCAAAAGCTAAATTTTTATAAAAAAATGTGTGAATATTTATGCAAAAATCGCTTGCATAATTATAAATTTTAATGTATAATAATCACACTAAGCAAGAAAAGGGTTGTATAAATATGAATTTATATTTATGCAAAAACTGCTAGAATCCGCATAAATAAAGGAGTTTAGGGAGGTAAGGAGCTTATATGGCACGTTCTGCTAGACAATCTAAAATTCTTGAACTTATATCTACAAAAGAGATAGAAACACAAGACGAACTTGTGGCTGCCCTAAGGGCTGCCAACTTTGATATAACTCAGGCAACTATTTCAAGAGATATAAAAGAGCTTGGTTTAATTAAAATTTTGAGTGCGGAAACTGGCAAATATAAATACTCAATTGTAGACAATGGTGAGCAAGCTGTTTCAAATAAATACATAAACGTTTTTAAAGAAGCTGTTATTTCCATTAAAACTGCTCAGAACCTATCTGTTATAAAAACAATAAAAGGTATGGCTGGGGCAATATGTGGGCTTATAGATAAATTGAATTTAGACGGCGTTATGGGCTCCGTTTCTGGCGACGATACCGTTATGGTAATTCTTCCAGATTTTAGAATGGCTCAAAATGCAACTGAAACACTTTTAAAATTATCGGTGTAATATGATTCAAACTTTAAAGATAAAAAACGTAGCATTAATTAAAGACATAAGCCTTGATTTTACTCAGGGCTTTAACGTTTTGCTTGGAGAAACTGGCGCAGGCAAAAGTATAATAATAGATTCAATAAATTTTGTTTTAGGCGATAAACCTTCTAAATCTATGATAAGAACGGGCGAAGATACTATGAAGGTGGAAGCGTCTTTTGTTGATTACGGCAAGCAGACTTCGGATATTTTAACTGAACTTGGAATAGATGACGAAGGAATACTGTTATTTACTAGGTCGTTTAACTTAGATGGAAAATCTGAGTGTAGAATAAACGGTTTACAATATCCGCTTAACATGCTTAAACAAATCTCTTCTACACTTGTAGATTTCTATGGGCAGCATGAAAATCAGGTATTGCTTCGTGCAAAAAATCATTTAGCTTTGCTTGAAAGCTATAAGCCAGAAATTTTTCTTGAAGATAAAAAGGCACTTGCTGAAACATTAAACAAATTAAAAGAAATTCAAGAAGAAAAGAATTTAATTGGCGGAAATTTTGAAAATAGGGAAAGAATGATAGACTTACTATCCTATCAAATTTCTGAAATAGAAAACGCAAAGTTAAAAGAAAATGAAGACGAACTTTTAGAAAACGAGCTTAAAATTTATGCTAGCTCGGAAAGAATTTCTGAAAATTTAAGTAATTTTATTTCTGCTTTTGACGGCTCGAGTGGCGTTTTAGCTAATGTTAAAGCAGGCATTCACGATTTACAAAATATAGTTCAATACAATGATAAATTTCCAGAGCTTATAGAAAGACTAACTAGCTCTATGTACGAGCTTGACGACGTTTTAGAAGAAGTTAAAAAGCTTTCTAACGATTTAGTTTTTGATGAAGCAAAAATGAATGAAGTGGACGCACGTTTAGACCATATAAAATCTTTAAAAAGAAAATACGGACCTACGCTTGACGGTGTATTTAAATTTCTACAAAAGTCTAAAATCGACTTAGATAATTTAGAAAACGCTGAAGCTAAGCTGAAAGAGCTTTCCGTTAAAGAAGAGAAGTTAGAGCAAACGGCTTATAATTTAAGTAAAAGCCTATCAAATAAAAGGCGAGAGTTAAGCCTTGAAGTGGAAGATAAAATTTGCAAGGAACTTGCCGAACTAGGCATGAAAAATGCTAGGTTTAAAGTTGGTTTTAATATTATGCCTGATAGCTATACGAATGATATTACAAAGCAGGGCTTTGATAATGTAGAATTTTTATTCTCGGCAAATTTAGGAGAAGATTTAAAGCCGCTTTCAAAAACTATATCCGGCGGAGAAATGAGCAGATTCATGCTTGCAATGAAGAATATTTTAGCTGATAAAGACGGCGTTGGTACACTTGTGTTCGACGAAGTTGATGCAGGAATTAGCGGACTTATAGGAAATGCAGTAGCTGAAAAACTTGCAAAACTTTCTAAAAACTTCCAAGTGCTATGCATAACACATTTACCACAAGTTGCATCTATGGCGGATAGTTATATTTATGTTACCAAAAACACTTTAAACAATTCTACTCAAACGTCGGTTGAAAAGCTTAACGGAGATAGAATTATAGAGCAAATAGCACAGCTTACAGGTGGTGCTATAAATACGGAAACTTCTATAGCGCACGCTAGAGAGCTGAAACAGAATAGTGAAGAATTTAAAAAGAAGATTTCTTAATCCATGTGAAGAACATGGATTTTTTATTTTTTGTAATATTATTTTTAAATCTGCAAAATATAGTGCTATGAGAAAGTTTTTTGTAAAGTTTGTAGGTGTTATGTTTGCAATATTATTTGTTATTATTGCTCTAAATGTGCAAGTTGTAAGTTTGTATTCCTTGCCAGATGAAGCCATAGTAACTTATGAAGACATAGAAGATATAAATAGCCAAAATATATTTGGCAATTTTGTGTCTGCGGGGGTTACTAGTGAAAACGTGAGCGTAGGCGGAGAAAAACAAACTAAAACAAAACTTTCTTTTAAGCTTTTTGGTATTATACCTATAAAATCCGTAGACGTGGAAATAACGGATAGCCCTAAGGTTTACGTGGGCGGTATACCGCTTGGTTTTTCTTTAAAAACAAAGGGCGTGATTGTTGTTGGAGAAAATTCCGTTCAAACAGAAGACGGCTCTAAAATAACAATAAAAAATAAACCTATAAAGTCTGGGGATATACTCTACAAAATAAATGGAACTATAATTGAAGACGTTGATGAAATACCAGTACTTTTAGAAGGGAGTAGCGGCGAGAGAACAATTTTAACTATAATTAGAGACGATAAAGAAATGGAAATAGAAGTTATTCCAGAACTAGACGTTTCTGCCGATGTGTATAAACTGGGACTTTGGGTTCGAGACGATGCTTCGGGCGTTGGAACGCTTACCTTTGTTAACTCTGAAAATAATAGGTTTGGTGCGCTTGGCCACCCGATCACAGATTACGAAACTGGCGTAGAAGTTCCGGTTTTAGAAGGGAAAATTTATAAATGTAGTTTAATAGGAATTACGAAAGGCGAAAGGGGAAAGCCCGGCGAATTAAAATGTCTATTTATGCAGGGAGATAACTACAAGGGTACTGTGGATACAAATTGCGCTTACGGCGTTTATGGAGATGCCGTTAAGCTAGATAGCCTTATAGACAACAACCTTTCAGTAGATATAGGTAGTAGAATGTGTGTAAGACCTGGCAAAGCAAAGCTTGTTAGCTCTATAAGCGGCGTTAGGGAAGAATATGATATTGAAATTATAAAGGCTTCTTATCAACCAAAATCTAGCGATAAAAGCATGGTAATTCGTGTTACGGATTCAAGGCTTCTAGCGCTCACAGGTGGAATTGTGCAGGGTATGAGCGGCAGTCCAATCCTTCAAGATGGCAAACTAGTAGGAGCTGTAACACACGTATTCTTATCCGACCCAACAAAAGGCTATGGCGTTTACGTAGATTGGATGTTAGAAAACGCTTAAATAACTAAAATTGTGTTTCCGTTTAAACAAATTAGTAGTAATGTTTCTATAACATTTAATAAGGTTAAAATAAGCAGTGTAATTAAAAAAACTTTTAAGAATTTAGGCTTTTCGCAATATCCGAAACGCCTTTTTTCTATGGCTCTATTTATCATTATACAGAAGTAAACTATAAACACAAAAGTTACTGCAATTTGGCAAGGAATTATGATAACTATGCTTGTAAAAATTCCTGAAAATCCGAATAGAACTATTAAAAGCGTACAGTTAAAGCCAATTAAATACGCTCTATAAATGTAAATTAAGTAAGAGAATGGTAGCAAGAAAATAGTTAAAGAACCTAAGCTAATTACTGCTATAACAGTGATATGCGAAAGCATTCGCGAGAAAAATATATCAAAGCTAAATAGGTTTCCATTAGTAAACACAAATAAGTTATAGTCCTGAGAATTATATACGCTAATACCACTTTTTAAAGCTGTAAAAACGCCTGTAAGTATGCCAAGAACAGCTAAAAAAATTAAAACAAAAATTTTAATTTTGTTTTGTCTGAAAAAACCGGTTATGCCATATTTAATATTTGAAATTCTATTTATTCGACTATAAGCTTGCACATTTTAGTTTATTCGACAACTTTAATAAAAAGAACTATATAAAAATAATGCTTTAAACTGTTTTGCTAAAAATAAAAAGTGTGGTATAAATTAGTTATGGATAGAGTAGATAAAATTGTTAAGAAAATTAAAGATAGAGCGGATATAGCTATTGTTTTAGGCTCTGGTTTTGGCGACGCTCTGCCAAAGCTTAGTAACGTTCATGAAGTTACTTATAATAGCCTAGGTATAAAGTATAACTATGTTGAAGGGCATTCTAGAAAGTTTGTATTTGGGGACTTTGATAATAAAAGGATTTTAGTTTTTAATAGGCTGCATTACTATGAAAGTGGAAACCTTGATAATATAAGGCTTCTATATAAAATTATCTCCAAACTAGGCGTAAAACTAATTTTAATGTCTACGGCTAGCGGCGCTGTAAATAAAAGTTTTAAACCTACGGATATAGTTTTAATTCACGACCATATAAATCTTACAGGGCAAAATCCGCTTATTGCAGAAAAGCCTATTCGGTTTATAGATTTAAAAGACGTTTACGATAAAGAAATTTTAGATATAGCAAAGAAGGTAAGTGCAGAATATAACTTAGAATTAAAAGAAGGCGTGCATGCTCAGCTTACTGGCCCAACTTATGAAACACCTGCGGAAATTAAAATGCTAAGAACAATAGGGGTGGATACGGTGTCTATGAGTCCTGTTTTAGATGTTTTACAGGCTTATAGCTTAAATATGAAGGTTTTTCTTGTTGCTGGCGTTACTAATAAAGCTGCGGATATTGGAGAAGAACCTATTACACATGAAGAAGTGTTAAAAAATGGTAAATTAATGAGTGCTAAACTTAAAACACTATTTGAAGAAATGTTAAAGAGAATAAATTTTTGATGTATAAAATATAAAAAATGTAAAAAACTAACCTTGAATAATAAAAATTCGAGGTGGGTAGTGAAAAAGTTATTAATCACAATATGTTGTGTACTATGCATTTGCATAATACCATTAAGCGGTATTACGCAAGCTAATTTTGCTTATGCTGACGAGCCTATTACGGCAAAATCTAGCATACTTATCGACTATTCTTCGGGCGAAGTTTTAGAAGAAAACAACGCCGATGAAAAGCTTCCAATAGCTAGTATGGTTAAAATGATGACTCTTCTTTTAACTTTTGAAGAGATGGATAAGGGTAATTTAGCCTTAGATACAAAAATAACTACAACGGAAAATGCATCAGGTATGGGTGGCTCGCAGGTGTTTATAGACCCATATGTTACGTATTCTGCGGAGCAAATGATTAAAAGCGTTATTATGGCGTCTGCTAACGATGCTAGCGTGGCATTAGCTGAACATATTTCTGGCTCGGAAGATACTTTTGTTAAAAGGATGAATGAAAGAGCTAAAAAACTTGGCATGACGAATACGCTTTATGCTAACTGTACAGGACTTCCAGAACCAGAGCAATACTCTTCAGCGCGCGACGTGTCAACTTTAATGAAAGAACTTTTAAAACATGATATATATTTTAAATATAGCACTATTTGGATGGACGAACTCGTGCACCCATCGGGTAGAAAAACAGAACTTGTAAACACTAATAAACTTACAAGATATTATAAAGGTTGTGACGCTGGAAAAACGGGCTCTACAAGCGAAGCTGGGTACTGCCTTTGCGCTTCGGCAAAACGTGGAGATATGAGGCTTATAAGCGTTGTTATAGGCGCAAAAACAGGGCAAGACAGATTTAACGAAAGTGCTAGTTTATTCAACTATGGTTTTGCAAATTTTGAAAATAAAAACATTGTTTCAAGTGAAATGCCATTAGGAAAAATTGAAGTAAAGAAAGCAAAAATAAATGAAACAGACTACTATGCGGAAAAATCTTATTACGGACTTTGTAAAAAGGGAGAAGGCGACGCTTTTAAAACAGAAATAAACATTGATGAAAGTGTTTCGGCTCCAATTAAGGCTGGTGACAAAATAGGAACTTTAACAGTTATAAAAGATGGTCAGGTTAAGAAAGAGATTAATTTAATTATAAAAGAAGATATAAAAGCGTTATCTTATAAAGATAGCATTAAAAAAGTTATATCAAAATGGTAAAAGGGTGTAAGTTTACACTCTTTTTCTTTAAATAAATTCTATTATTGATTGACAAATCAAATTTGAATGGTTTATAATTATTCCAAGGAGAAAATTATGAGTCAAACATTAAAATTTTTAGGCAGGGGCTCTGCTTTCAATAAAACGGAAGTAAACAATAGTGCGTATTTTAAAAAGGGTAGCGTGCTTGTTTTAATAGATTGCGGAAACGGCGTTTTAGATGCAATTAAAAGGTCTGGCATTATGAAAGGCGTTAAAAAGGTTTATCAAATTGTAACACACTGTCATAACGACCACGTTGCAGACCTTCCAGCTTTCTTTGATTATTGTAACGATGAATTAAAAATTAAACCTTATCTTTTAAATACCATAAGCTTACAAGGTGGAAAGGTAGAAAAATTAGGGTTAAAGGAAGGTAGAGATTTTAACTTTGTTGAACCGCTATCCAAAAACTTTAAATGGGTTAACGTGCTTTTAGTTCCGCACGCAAAGGATATGGATTCTTGCGCTCTTGAAATTAACTTTAATAATAAGAAAATATTTTATAGTGGAGATTGCTCTAATATTCCTTTTGATATTCCAAACTACGACGAATATTATTTAGATTGCTCAGAGTCTGGCAACAAGCTTCACATGGATATCAAGAAGGTTAAAGAGATTATAAAGAAGAATAAAATTAAGAAACAACAAGTTTTCTTAATGCATATGGAAAGCCAAAGAATGCTAGAAATTGCTAGGGAAGAAGGTTTGAAGGTTGTTGAAACTGTAGTAGCTCCTGAAAAAACTAAAATTTCTAACATTAAAAAAGAGCTTCCTAAAGAAGCTAAAAAAGTTAAAGAAGGCGAACAGTCAAAATAATAAAAATTCATCAGCTAAGCTGGTGAATTTTTATTGTTAAAACCTTTTTATTACGCCTATAACTTTACCTAGTATTTCAACTTTGTGAGTATAAATAGGGAAGTATAACTGATTTTGCGGCTGCAATCTGTAGCCATTTTTTTCTCTATAAAATTTTTTAACTGTTGTACCAGAGTCTACTCTTGCAACTACTATATCTCCATCTTCAGCTGTGTTTTGAACCTTTACTATAATAGTATCGCCATTTGCTATGCCGCCTTCTTTCATGCTATCGCCAACAACTTTTAAAAGAAATAAATCTTGTTCAGTTCCAAAAAAGTTTTTTGATATTGCATAGGTTTCAATTAAATTTTCTTCAGCTAATATTGGTTGCCCACCAGCAATTTTTCCTAAAAGTGGCAGTCTTGTCATTTCCATGCTATTTTTTAGCATTTTTGTGTCGTCTACAATTTCAATGGCCCTTTTTCTTAATGGGTTTTTTCTTATTAAATCTCTTTCAACTAATTTATTTATGTAATAATCTACAGTGTTTACAGATTTTAGCCCTAAATAGCTTTGCATTTCTCTATAACTAGGCGTGTATCCATGTTGACACTGGTAGTTTTTTAAGTATGTTAAAAGTTTAGCAAGATTAACTTCGCTTTTTTTCATGGGTACTCCTTCTTGCTATTAAATTAGCATAAATTTAAAAATTTGTCAAACATTTGTTTTAATTTCTTAATTTTACAATGTCTGCAACAGAGCGGCGTTTGTCTTCACTGATTGCTGCGTAGTGCTTTCTAGTTGTGTTAACGTCCTTATGGCCAAGAACGTCAGCTACTATGTAAATATCACCAGTTTCTCTATAAAGGTTGGTGCCGTATGTGCTTCTTAGTTTGTGCGGAGAAATTTTTTTTAATGGGGTAACAGCTCGAGAATATTTTTTTACTAGGTTTTCAACTGCTCGAACAGTTATGCGCCTATTTTGTAAAGATACAAATAGCGCTTTTTCGTTTTCTGGAAGTTTTTTCTGATTTCTTACTTCTAGCCACTTTAAAAGCGCTTCTTTTACTTCCTCACCAAAATATAAAATAACTTGATTTCCACCTTTGCGCGTAATTTTAAAGGCGTTGTTGTCAAAATCTATATCTTCAACATTTAAGCCAACACATTCGCTAACACGGATACCTGTGCCTAAAAATAGGGTAAGCATGGCTACGTCGCGCTCTTGCGTGTGCTTGTTAAAACCTTGTTGCTGTTTTGTGAGAAGGCTTGGGTTTTCTGCTTGATTTATTAGTCTACCAACCTCGTCTACTTCAAGCCTTAAAATGTCCTTAGAGTGAATTTTAGGCGTAGCTACTTTACTAGCTACATTAGAAGAAATTTTTTCTTTATTAAAGAGATATTTAAAAAGGCTTCTAATGCTAGAAAGTTTTCTAGCTTTGCCTTTTTCTCCATTTTTACAATTTTTTCCATTAAAAGTGTAGTAGGAAAGGTAACTTAAATAGGACGTTATATCCTGCGAAGTAACTTTATTTAAAAGTTCTTCCGTTATATCGGTAGGTTTGCACATGAATTTATATTTTGCCAAAAAATCAAAAAACACTCTTAAATCCATGGCGTAGTTAAGCCTTGAAAGTGTGGACGTATAAGGCTCTAAATCTAAGAAATAATTATAACAGAACTTAGGTAAGCTCTCTAAATATCTAGAAAGCTTTTCAATGTTATTCTTGTCTCTATCTAAAAAGTAATTTGAACTCATAAATATATTTTAAACTCTTTTAAAAAAGTTGTCAAAAGATTTTTGTTGTGATATATTTATTTTTAATAAAAGTTTAAAAGGAGAAAACATGTTAGATTTAAATTTAATTAGAGAAAACCCAGAGTATGTTAAGAATGCATTAAAGAAAAAAGGGTGGGACGTAGACTTTACAAATTTAATTAGCTTAATAGACAAAAGAAAAGAGCTAATTGTAAAAGCTGACGCCTTAAAGAATGAAAAGAATAAACTATCCGCTTCTGTGCCTGTTGTTAAAAAACAAGGTGGAGATATTAACGCTATTTTTGCAAAGGTAAAAGAGCTTAATGCTGAAATAGAAGGTTTAGACGAAGAATTAAAGGCTTGTGAAAAAGAAATAGACGACTTTGTAAGTCCGCTTCCAAATATGCCAGACGACGACCTTCTTCCTGGCGAAAAGGAAAACAATAAGGTTATAAAAACGGTTGGTAAGAAACCTGAGTTTAGCTTTAAACCAAAAGACCACGTAGAACTTTGCGAAAAACTTGGCATAATAGACTATGCAAGGGCTGCAAAAATAAGTGGCCGCGGAACTTGGATATATAAAGGGTTAGGGGCAAGGCTTGAATGGGCTCTTATAAACTACTTTATTTCAGAACATTTAAAAGATGGTTACGAATTTATTTTGCCACCACATCTTTTGAATTATGAATCTGGATTTGTAGCAGGACAGTTCCCAAAATTTAAAGAAGACGTTTTCTGGCTTGAAAATCAAGAGCCTAGAAAGTTTATTTTGCCTACGGCAGAAACAGCCCTTGTAAACTTACACAGAAATGAAATATTGGAAGAAGACGAGCTTCCTAAAAAATATTTTGCATACACTCCTTGTTATAGATGCGAAGCTGGTAGTTATAGAACGGAAGAAAGGGGTATGGTTAGAGGATACCAGTTCAATAAAGTTGAAATGGTTCACTATGCCACGGAAAAAAACTCTAAACAAAGCTTTGAAGAGCTTGTAAATAAGGCTAGTAGCTTAGTAGAAAAATTGGGTTTACATTTCCAAATTTCTAAGCTTGCAGCAGGGGATTGCTCTCATTCTATGGCTAGAACGTACGATATTGAAGTTTGGATTCCAAGCATGAACATCTACAAGGAAGTTTCTTCTGTAAGTAATGCTAACGATTATCAAGCAAGACGCGGCGCTATAAGGTACCGTGATAAAGAAACGCATAAAACAAAATATTGCCACACTTTAAACGCTTCAGGACTAGCTACGTCTAGATTATTCCCAGCAATAATAGAGCAGTATCAAAATGAGGACGGCAGCGTCACAGTGCCAGAAGTTTTAGTGCCATTTATGGGTGGAATTAAAGTTATAAAACCTTAAAGGAGAAATATGGGAGTTTTTGATAAGGGAACGATTTTAGGCTTTACAGAAAACGTAAGTCAAGATTTAATAGACGAAAATTGTTCTAGATTAGTTCAGATTTTGACGTCTTCTATAACAGACCTAAGCAAAAAAAATGCCATAATTAGTAAGGACATACAAGTTGTTCCAATAAATGAGTTCGCAACTGGCGCAATAACTCCTATTTCTAGCCTAGACGTTTTTTTAGTTATAAAAAGTCCACAAATTGAATTAAATACAGTTAAAGTTGTTAAAAATAAATTTAAATCCTTTTGGGAGCGTTTAAAGTTTGCGTGGAAGAAATCTAGAATAAAAAAGAAAAGAAAAAGACGCAATAAAAACATTACTGAGCAAACCACGCTTAACGCTCAGTTAAAAGGGAAGTACGATATAAACGACCTTTGTTTAGATTTAGTTAACACTATTTCTAACTATATAACTCCGCTTTCAATTGTAAGTTCTACAAATGCAGTTGTAAGCATTACGGGCGACGATTTTAGCTTTCCTGTGAACGTTTATCCTGCAATAAAGAAAGAAAACACTTATTCCGTTTATAATAAAATTTTAAATAAGTTCTTTGAGTATAATTTTACCGAGCGTTTTGAAAATTTAAAAGAGATGGCAAGTGGAAAGGAAGATAAAGTTTTAAATTTAATTAAAATTTATAACATGCTTTACTTTAACTTATATAACAAAGCGCTTTATCAACCTTTTGTAGAAAGTTTAATTTACAACTTACCAGACAACATTTTTGAAAGTTATGATATTTACGAAGTTTTTATAAGGTCTATAAACTTTTTAAATAATGCAAGGTGGCAAGATTTTGTTTCAATTTTAGACAAAACTAAACCTATGTTTAAAGATGAGCGTTTGCAGTTTAGCCTTTTTGACACGCTAGATTTTATAAAAAATGTAAAAAACAATTTATAGGAGAAATTATGTTAAGTGTTGCAATAGACGGCCCTGCTGGTGTAGGGAAAAGTACGGTTTCTAAGCTTGTGGCAAAAAGCTTAGGGTGGCATTGTTTAGATACGGGCGCGCTTTATAGGGCAATAGCAGTGGCTTGCTCTAGGGCTAAAATAGATATAAAGGATATTGAGCAAGTAAAAAATTTACTTAGTAAAATTAAAATAGACGTAAAGTTTATAGACGGCGTTCAACACACTTATTTAAATGGAGAAGACGTTTCGCCATATTTAAGAACGGAAGAAATGGACATGCTATCTTCTGTTACGTCTGCTTATCGTGAAGTTAGAGAAAGTATAATAGATTTACAACGAGAACTAGCTAAAAAGGAAAATCTTGTGGTAGAGGGGAGAGATATCACAAGCAATGTTTTAAAGGATAGTAAAAACAAATTTTTCTTAGACGCAAGCCCTGAAGAAAGAGCAAAAAGACGCTATAAGGAAAGAATAGACCGCGGCGAAAAGGTAGTATATAAAGAGATTTACGACGATATCATAGAACGTGATAAAAACGACACAACTAGAAAAGTTGCGCCGCTTGTTTGCACTAAGGATTCTATCAAAATAGACACTACAAATCTTACTATAAACGAAGTTGTAGAAGAGATTCTAAAAAATATTAAACTAGATTAATCCGCCGTCAACACTTATTATTTGGCCAGTTATATAGCTGGCCTTTTCGCTAGCTAAAAATAGGGCAAGTTCGGCCACGTCTAGCGGCGTTCCAAGCTTATTTAGGCTTGTACTTTCTTTAAAAGCTTCTGCGTCGTTTTTGCTTACATTTTTATTCATATCCGTTTGAATATATCCGGGAGCAATTGCGTTTACCGTTATATTCATTCTGCCGTATTCTTTGCTAAGAGCTTTTGTAAGCCCAATAACTGCTGCCTTTGAAGCAGAGTATAAAGCTTCACAAGCTCCGCCAGTTAATCCCCAAATTGAAGATATATTTATAATTTTGCCAGCTTTAAAATCTAGCATATTTTTTAAAACTAGTTTGCTTGCTACTACCATACTTTTAAAGTTGGTGTCAAAAATATAGTTGTAGTCTTCTTCGTTGCAGTCTATAAAAAGTTTTTGAAGGTCTACGCCGGCATTGTTTATTAAAACGTCTATTTGTTTAAACGTTTTAATAGAGTTTTCTATAAAGTTTTTTAATTCGTGCGCTTTGCTTACGTCAGCTTTTTCGTAGTAGACTTTTACGCTATAAGTTAAAAGTTCGTTATAAAGCTCTTCGGCAAGTTTAATAGATTTATTATAACAAAAAGCAACGTTATATCCGTTTTTAGCAAAAAGCCTAGCACATTCTGCGCCAATTCCTCTGGATGCACCAGTTATTAAAACAGTTTTTTCTTTCATAAAATTTATTTTACTACAAAAAGTTTTCTTCGTCAAACAAATCAAAATCCTTGATTTATATTTATTATTAATATATAATAAATAGGTATGATTTACTTTCTCTTGTCTTTAAGCAGAGAGCTTAGTGTTTGGGCAATCTTAGCTTTTATAGTAGCATATTTCTTGTCTGTGTGTATCGGTATGGCTGCACACGAGTTTTCTCATGCCTTTGTTGCAACAAAAATGGGGGACGATACTCCAAGGCTAACTGGTAGGTTAACTTTAAATCCGTTTGCACACATTAGTGGGCTTGGTATGTTATGCTTTCTTTTAGTAGGCTTTGGCTGGGCAAAACCTGTGGAAGTGAATCCACTACGTTTTAAGAAGTTTAGAGCGGGTATGGCTTGGGTTTCAATTTCTGGAATTTTAACTAATATCATACTTGCGTTTATATTTAGCGGTCTATTTTATTTTAGTTTACTATTGAACCCTAACAATCTATTTTTCTTCTTTTTACAATATTTCCTTTTATTTAGCTTTGTAGTAAATATATCACTTGCCATATTCAACTTGCTACCAATCTATCCGCTAGATGGTTTTAACTTTATTAAAAGCTTTTGCAAATACGATAACAAATTTGTGATCTTTATGGAAAAATATGGGTCTATTATACTTTTGATTATAATTATAACACCTATATTTGACCTATTCTATTCCTATGTTGTAACAGGAATTGAAAATTTATTTTTTGGCTTTTGGGGGCTGTTCTTATAATGGAAGAAATAATTCAGGAAAACTTGTTTGATGACAAATATAAATTTAAATTGGACAACTTTGAAGGTCCATTAGATTTATTATTGCATTTAATCAAAGAAGCTAAAATGGACATAGCGGACGTTAAGCTTGCTGACATTACGGAGCAGTATCTAGACTATATGCAGGGCTTAGACGAGCTAGATATGGAAAGGGCTACGGAGTTTATTACAGTAGCTGCAACACTTATAGAAATAAAATCAAAAAGTTTACTTCCACGTCCTGAAGAAAATCCGCCAGATGAAATTGATGAAGAAAAGCTTCTTTTAGAGCGCTTGAAGGAATACCAAATATTTAAAGAAGCTAGTCAAGATTTAAAACAAATTGAAGATATAGACAAAATGTATAAAGCCCCAGATTCCAGCGTTGGAGCGCCAAGATTTGTTTTAAAAGATATGGTGCTTGATAAACTTTTAGACGCTTTTGTGGCAATACTAGCTAAAACTGATGAAAAGATTATTAAAGAAGAACCTAAGAAGATTGAAAAAGATAGGTTTACTGTTGCTGAAAAGATAATTTCTATTAAAAACCTAATAAGAGAAAATAAGCACTTAAAGTTTTCCGAACTATTTGAAGAAGACCAAACCAAAAGTGAACTAATAAACATATTTCTTGCCGTGCTTGAACTTTTAAAACTGCAAATAATAAAGGTTGTTCAAACGTCGGCTTTCGCTGAAATTGAAATTTTTGAAAACGATAAATAGGAGAAACCATGATTAAAAACTTAAAGGAGATAATAAAAGCTACACTATTTGTTGCAGGAGAGGGAATACAAGTTTCCGCCTTTGCTAGTCTAGCAGATTGCGACATTAAGGACGTAAAAAAGGCTATAGAAGAGCTTAAAAAGGACCTTGAAGGCGAAAATGGTATTCATATTATTGAATATAAGGATAAAATACAACTATGTTCTAACCCTGCTTATTCAAGCTATATTTCTGAAATTTTAAATCCTATAAGGGAAAAGGCTTTAACAAAAGCAGCTCTTGAAACCTTAGCCATAATTGCATATAAACAGCCTGTAACAAAGCTAGATATAGAAGAGATTAGGGGAGTAAACTGCGATTATACAGTACAGCTTCTAACAGAGCATAAAATGATTGAAGTAGTTGGAAGAAAGGACGCCGTTGGTAAGCCGCTACTTTTTGGTACAACAGACGAATTCTTAAAAAGGTTCGATTTAAAGAATATAGACGAGCTTCCAAATTATGAAGAACTTCTTGAAAGAATTGCTCTTATTAAAACGGAAGACGAACCAAAATCTGACAGTTTATATAACGATTTTAAGCTTCCAGACGAAGAAGAAATACCAGACTTTTTACAGGGAGAAGATATAGAAACGTTTACTAGTGACGACGAAAATATTAAAGAGGAGCAACATGGAGACGCAATTTAATTTAGAAGCAATAGACAAATCTTTTCAAACATATTCTGCCGGTAAAATGGTAGAAGGCGTTGTAATTTTAAAACGAGACGATGGCGTTATTTTCAACATTGGTGGAAAGCGCGATTCTTTCATTCCAAGAGAAGATTTTTCCGACTATGACCAAGTAAAGTTAGGGGATAGATACAAAGTAGTAATAACAAACAAAAAGAATGAAGAAGGAATGATAATTTCTTCTAAATCTCAAGCTGATTATATAATAGTTGGCTCGCAAACTGCTGAAAAAATTAAACTTGGCTCTAAGTTTACGTTTGTTGTTACAAATATTAAAGATGGCGGGCTTTGTTCAAGGCTTGGTGAATATGAAATTTACGTTCCAGCTGACGAGGTCTCTAGCAAAGAAATTGGATACGTAGGAAAATTAAAAAATAAGCGGCTTGAAGCTATAGCTATTGAAATAAATAGAGAGAAAAAGTCTATAATAGCTTCCGTAAAAATGCTTGCCGACCAAATAGAAGAACAGAACCAAAAGGCTTTTTGGTCAAGCATTTTTATTAATAAAGTTGTAGAAGGAACTGTGGTAAGAATCGTACCGTTCGGCGCCTTTGTAAACGTTGGCGGCATAGATTGTTTACTTCATATTTCAGATATTTCTTACGATAAAATTAACAGTGCCGACGAAGTTTTAAAAGTTGGCGAAACTAGGCAATTTAGAGTTATTAAAGTAGATAAAGAAAATAAAAAGGTTTCGCTTGGCTTAAAACAGCTTTACGAAAACCCTAAAATAGCGCATTTAAAAGACCTTGTTGTAGGAGAAAAGTATAACGGAGAAGTTATAAAAATACTAGCTTTTGGTGCTATTATAAAACTTGAAAACGGTGCTGAAGGCTTGTTACACGTATCTGATGCTACTACTAAAAATGATGCTAGAATATATCAAATAGTGAAGCTTGGTCAAAAACTTGAAGTTACTGTAAAAAACGTAGATATTGAAAAGGGAAGATGCAGTTTTAGTTTAATTGGTTAAGCCAAAATTCTATATTAGCCTTTTGTTCTTGCTTTGTAGATGTTCTTCCATGCCCAGGGTATAAAATATTGTAGTTTAGTTTATCAAGCCTTTCTAGGCTTGATTTTTGTTTTACTTGTGAAGAATTAGGAAAGTCAGCTCTGCCAATACTATCAGCAAAAAGTGTATCTCCGCTAAAAAGATTTTCTTCAATTAAAAAACAAGAACTGCCAAGGGTGTGACCAGGTGTTAAAATACATTTAAAATTAAATTCATTCAAATTTAAAATGTCGTTATCTTTAAAAGTTTTTATTAAGCTTAAATCTCCATTAAACTTAAAGCTTTTCCAAAGAATAGATAAGTTTAACCTTGTGTTAAATAAACCTTGTTTATCGTCTTCTGAAATAAAGATAGGGCAGTTATAGTATTTTTGTATTTCTTCTAAATAAAGAATATGGTCGAAATGAGAATGGGTTAGAAGTATAGCAATAATCTTCACATTATATTTTTTTATTTCTTTTAAGCTGGCTCCGGCATCTATTAAAATACCTTCATTATCTTTAAGTAAAAGGTAAGTGTTTTGCTCCATTACGTTTTTTTTATCTGTTAAAGTTATTATTTGCATAAAAATATATTAACACAACTTTTATTTTAAAGTAAAGAACTTTTAGCTAGTTAAAATTTTTGTGCTAATTTGGGTAACAAAAAGCATAGTACATACTATATATTGTGTACTATGCTAAATTTTTAACCATTTATATTTATTTTAAATTTTTGGAGCTACTGGCGGGACTCGAACCCGCGACCTGCTGATTACGAATCAGCTGCTCTACCAACTGAGCCACAGTAGCATTAAAACTTAATTAGTATATCATATTAATAAATAATTTTCAAGAAATTTAATCAAATTATTGCTAAAAAATTTGAACTATGTTAAACTATTAAAAAATTGAATTAATTGAATTAAAGGCGGATTTTATGAAAATTTCAAAGTTAGTAGGGGAAAGAACAAAGGAAGTTCCTTCGGGCGTTGTGGCTAAAAGCCATGAGTATCTTTTAAGAGCAGGTTACATAAAACAGGTTTGTAACGGTGTTTTTTCATTGCTTCCGCCAGCTTATAGAGTGCAAGCTAAACTTGAAAAAATAATTCGTGAAGAGATGGATAAAATTGGCGGACAAGAAGTTTTATTTCCAGTGTTAATGCCAAGAGAGTTATGGGAAGAAAGTGGTCGTTATTCATCTATTGGCAGCGAAATGTTTAGGTTTAAAGACAGGGCGGATCATGATATGGTTTTAGGAATGACTCATGAAGAAGCTTCCGTTCACATGGTTAGAAATACTATAAAAAGCTATGACCAATTACCTTTTATGATCTATCAAATTCAAACTAAACTTCGCGACGAGCCAAGGGCTAGAGCAGGGCTTATTAGAGTTCGCGAGTTTATAATGAAGGACGCATATTCATTCCATTTAAATAAAGAAGATTTAGACAAATATTATGAAATTGTAAAACAGGCGTATTTCAACATATATAAGCGCATGGGCATGAAAAACGTAGTTAGCGTTAAAAGCGATTCAGGCATGATGGGCGGGAAAATAGCGGACGAATTTATGCTTATTTCTGATATAGGGGAAGATAGCCTTGTAGTTTGCGATAGTTGCGATTACAGTGCCAATATGGAAGTTGCTGACTCTATATTAGATTTATACGATAGTAAAGAAGAGACAACGGAACTAGTAAACACTGGCGACGCTAAAACAATAGAAGATATCTGCGCTTTATTCAACATTCAACCTTATCAAACGTGTAAAGCGGTTTGTTATTATTTAGCAAAGAGTCAAAAATACGTTATAGCTTTTGTACGTGGCGATTTAGAAGTCAATGAAATTAAACTTAGAAACTTATTACAAGAAGAAGTTCTTCCAATTACAGTTGACCACCCAAAAATTGTAGCAGGGTATATTGGCCCTAAAAACTTTAAAGAAGACAATATAATAACAATCTATGATATCTCTCTTAAAGGCGCTAAAAATTTAGTTGTAGGTGCAAATGCAAAACCATACCATATAAAGAATTTTTCTTTTGAAAGAGATTTTACACCAGATAAGTTTGAAGATATTTCAAAAGTAAAAGAAGGGCAGGTTTGCAAAAAATGCGGCAAAGGACATTTAAAAATTGTTAGGGGAATAGAGATAGGAAATATATTCCAATTAGGCACAAAATACACTGAAAGCATGAAAATGACAGTCCACGACAAAAACGGGGAAGAAATTAATCCTATTATGGGTTGTTACGGAATTGGTATAGGAAGGTGCCTTGCAAGCATTGTAGAAGAAAGTTCCGACGAAAAGGGAATAATATGGCCGTACGCAGTTGCTCCTTGGCACGTTTATCTTTGCCCATTGCGTTTAGATGATGAAAATGTAGCTTATGCAGCAGAAAAAATTTATGATTTACTAAATAAAGCTGGCTATGAAGTTTTATTTGACGATAGAAATGTTTCCGCTGGCAGCAAGTTTGCAGATAGTGAGCTTATGGGAATCCCAATTAGAATAGTAATAAGCCCAAGGTCGTTACAAAATAATGAAGTGGAGATAACGATAAGAAAAACAGGGGAAAAGATAATGTGTAAAGAAGGGGAACTTCTAGAAAAATTAAAGGAAATAGTGAAAAATATAGGGTAGTTTGTTTAACTACCCTTTTATATTTCTTATTCTATTTAAAAATTTTTTCAAATTAAAACTAATAGGAAGAACTTTAACACGTTAACACGTTTCAAATTAAATAGGGTAGATAGAAAAAAAGCTGCATTTTTAAAAATTTTTATAATTTTATGAGCTTACAAACTATTCGCAAAAGACAGCTTTTGCGAATAGTTTAGACAATTTGACGGGAGTTTTATTAAAATTTTGCGTTTTTGTTTTCCAAGTCTTTTATAAAAATTTTTATAAATTTTTCATATAAAATCTTAATCTTTTCCTTTATTTATGCGGTACTATGCAAATTTATTAAGTACTATGCAAATGCTTGACTTAATCATTTATATTTGTTATTATCTTTTTAGAGTTAAAAATCTTTGTTTACAGCCGTTTTTGACATTTTCTTTATATAACTCTTTTTAAATTTTAGGAAAAAGGTTTTTGTTTATGGAAATTAAAGAAATTCCTAGAGGTCAACTTTCAACTATAATTTTATCGACGCTTCTTGATGGCGATAAGTATGGCTATGAAATTATTAAAGATATAGAAACAAAATCTGGCGGAAAAATTAAAATAAAGCAGCCAAGCCTTTATAGTAGCTTAACAAGAATGGAAAATCAAAAGCTAATTTCTTCATATTGGCGAGATAGCGACATTGGCGGAAAACGTCACTATTATAGGCTTACTGATTTTGGGCGAAAACAAACAGAACAATGGCAAAACGACTTTATAAACTCTAATTCCGCCGTTTCGAACTTGTTAAAAGATGGCGAAAATGGAGAAAAGTTCGAAATTAAGGAAGATAAAGTTGAAGAAAATAACGAACCTAAGTTCTTACAACAAGAAAATTTGTTTTCACAGATTAATAAAGATAATAAAAAGCAAGAGGAGCAAAACTCTTCTAAAAATCCACTTCTCCCCGACCAATTAGACATTTTTGAACTTGCTAATAAGAAGTTAGAAGAAGAAAGAAAGAAAAACGAAAAATATGAGCTACAAGAAGAATTTGTTCCGCCACCAGAAAAACATTATAACGTTTATCAAGAATTAAATGCTCTTAGAAAGCAAAATGAAGTGTCTAGCTTTGCAGAAAATATAAAAGAAGATTATAATGATAACGATTTTGAAGAAGAAATTGAAGATGCACCTTTTAATAAATCTTTTGCAGAAAGCTTAAAATCATCTGAAAGCGAGCCAATTTTGTCGCAAAATCTTGTTTCTACAAAACAAGAAGAAACCTATAATATAGCGGAAAATGTTGAAAACGTTATTTCTGAAGAACAAAATACTTATACTGAAAATCAATCAACTAATGAGTTTATTAATGAAAATACAAGTAACGTATTACAATCTAATGAACCAGATTTAGTTTCAGAACCGGTAGAAGAACAAGAAACTTATACATATACAAATACTGGTAACGAAACTTTGGTTGAAGATAAAACGGATTATACTTATAATCAAAATACAAATGAAACAAACGTGTATTCAAATATAGCTACTACAACAACGGTAAAAACTGAAGATAAAGAGCCTTTAAGCCAAGAGAAAAAAGATTATACATATTCCAAACAAGAAAAAGATGAAGGCATTTTTATAACGGAAACTCCAGATCCAGATAGTTTACCAAAAGTTAAGAAAATTGAACCCGCACGTTTTACAATTGTTGGAGAAAGTCCCCTATTTAAATTTTCTACAGTTGAAAATAAATATAATGAACTTGTAGAAGACTTATATAAGAAAGGCTTTAACGATAAATCTTCTGAAGGATATCTTTCTTACTCGGCTTTGGAAGAACATTATAAGAAAAATGGCTTAAAATTTTATCCTTATAAATCAAAAGAGATTTCTTCGCAAAATGAGCAACACGTTAAAAAAGTCAACAACGAATTTGTTCCTATTAACAAGATAAACTTTTATAAATCTGTAATATATCTTGCTTTAATTTTGGTTGAAACTTGGCTTACATATACAATTTTAAGTGTTTCTGGCGCCAATCCGCAACATTTATTTATATATATTGTAGTTACAGTTTTGGCCTTTTGTCCAGCCATATACTTTGGAATAATGTTTTATAAAAATCCCGATAAACAGCTGCCCAAAGAAGCGCAGGAAATTAAGCAATTCTTTATTAATTTGGCAATTGCAGTGTTAGGAATTTTACTTGTATTCTCGTTCAACGTATTATTTGGGTTTAATGGTGGAAATTTTTCAGGCTATTCAACAACATTAATTTTACCATCTGTGTTGCTTTTAAATGTTCCTATTTCTTATTATATATCTAAGGAACTAATAAAAAGATTTTAACAATATAAAAAAATCGCAAATAAGTTTTTGCGATTTTTTTGTTAATTTTATTTTGCTATTGCTGTAAAACGAGATTCTCTAATAACATTAACTTTAATTTGACCTGGATAATCCATTTCTTTTTCAATTTTCTTTGCAATGTCATTTGCAAGGAAAACTGCAGTTTCGTCGGAAATTTCAGAAGGTTTAACCATAATTCTGACTTCCCTACCAGCTTGAATAGCATAAGATTTTTCAACGCCTTTAAATGAATTAGAAATCTCTTCCAATTTTTCAAGCCTTTTTACATAGTTTTCTAAAGATTCTCTTCTAGCACCTGGTCTTGAACTTGATATTGCGTCTGCTACTTGAACTAAAATTGCTTCAACGCTGTTAAATTCAACGTTAAAGTGGTGTGCTTCAATACAGTGAATAACAGCTGGGCTTTCTTTATATTTTTTAGCTAAATCTACACCAATTGTAACGTGTGTTCCTTCAACTTCGTGGTCAAGAGCTTTTCCGATATCGTGTAAGAGTCCGCCGCGCTTAGCAACCTTAACGTCTGCACCAATTTCGGCAGCTAAAAGCCCTGCAATGTAAGAAGTTTCTAATGAATGTTTTAAGCAGTTTTGACCATAGCTTGTTCTAAATTTAAGTCTGCCCAATATTTTAATAAGTTCTGGGTGCATACCGTAAATTTCAGCTTCTTCAACGGCTTTTTCGCCAGCTTCTTTAATGGTATTTTCAACGTCGCGTGTAACTTTTTCTACAATTTCTTCTATTCTAGTAGGATGTATTCTTCCGTCTAAGATAAGTTTTTCAAGTGATAATCTTGCTATTTCTCTTCTAACTGGGTCGAAACTCGAAAGTGTAATAGCTTCTGGTGTGTCGTCTACAATAAGGTCTACGCCGGTTGCATTTTCAATTGCGCGAATGTTTCTTCCTTCACGGCCTATAATTCTTCCTTTCATTTCGTCGTTAGGAATTGTAACAACGGAAACAGTTGTTTCAGACGTAACGTCTGTGGCGCATTTTTGAATGGCTAATGCAACAATATCTTTTGCGATTTTTTGACCATCTTCGCGTGCTGTGTTTTCAATTTCTTTTACAGTTTTAGCTGCAGAAATTTTTGCTTCTTCAGTAAGAGCGTTGATTATTAAGTTCTTAGCCTCGTCCTTTTTAAGACCGGAAACTTTTTCAAGTTCCTTAACCATATTTTCCTTAACTTCTTTTTGCTCTTCGTAAAGTTTTTCTAAATCCGTTTGTTTGTCTAGTAGTTCTTGTTTTGTCTGTTCTAAGGCTTCAGATTTCTTATCTAGTGCAAGTTCTTTTTTATCTATGAACTCTTCACGCTGTAAGATTCTATCCTCAGACCTTTGAATTTCAAGCTTCTTTTCTTTTTGTTCTTTTTCAAAATCAAGCCTTAAATTTTGAACTTCATTTTTTGCTTCAAGCAATGCTTCCCTTTTTACTGTTTTGGCCTCAGCATAAGCATCTTCAATTATTTTTAACGCTTGTGCCTTATTTTTACTAGTCTTTTTAGCAATGAAAAATGTTTCAATCCAAATGCCGGCAACAACGCCAATTATGGCTGTTCCAAGACTAACCAAAACAAGCACATAAGGAGCAACGCTTAATAATAAACTGTTGCTCATTATTTTCACCTCTTATTAAATTTTAAACTTATCACAAAGGGGCTATTTAGCCAAGCTTTCTATATTTAAGGTATAAGCGAAAACTCGCCTAAGATTACCTCTTTAATCAATAAATTTACCTTATAAGTTTAAAATAAATCTTGAACTCTGTCAACTAATTTAGTTCAAGATTTTATAATTTTTAAAATTTTTATGAAAATAAAAGCGTACTATACTATATATTGTGTACTATGCAAAATAATACACACAATTATTCTATGATTTCAATATTATTTATAGCATCATCTATTAAATAATCTAAGTTAAATTTTTCTTCTTCGTGAATAGCCTTTTTTATAGTTGGCTTGATAACTGGGTTTTTAGGTAAAAACACAGTGCAACAATCTTCATAAGGAAGAATTGACGTTTCGTAAGTGCCGATATCGTTTGAAATTTTCATTATTTCAGTTTTGTCCATACCTATAAGTGGTCTAAAAACTGGAAGCTCTTTTATTACGCTGTTGGTTACAGTTATGCTTTCAAGGGTTTGGCTAGCTACCTGCCCTAAGCTTTCACCTGTAATTATTGTTCCACAAGAATATTTTTTCGCAACCCTTTCTGCAATTCTTAACATAATTCTACGCATTATAGTAATCATATACTCTTCAAAGCAGTTTACGTGTATTGCTTCTTGAATTTTAGTAAATGGAACTACAAATAATTTTATTTTACCGGTATAATCTTCTAATATTTCTTTTAGTTTTAAAACCTTTTCTTTTGCTTGTAAACTTGTGTAAGGGAAACTATGAAAATGAATAGCGCAAAGTGTTAGGCCACGTTTTGCCATCATGTAGCCTGCCACTGGGCTATCAATTCCACCAGAGAGCATTAAAAGCCCTTTACCCGCTGTTCCTACGGGCATTCCGCCGTGTGCGTGAATTATTTTAGATAGAATATACGTTTGTCCGTTTTCCCTTATTTCTATGATAATCGACGTATCTGGATTATGTAAATCTACCTTTAAGTTAGGGTTAGCCTTTAAAATAACTTCTCCCATCATAGCAGAAAAATTATCTGATTTTATAGGAAATTTTTTATCTGCTCTTTTTGTGGTTATTCTAAACGTGCCGGAAAGGTCCGCTGCTAACTCCTTGCACTTATTTTCAATATCTTCTATATTAGTTGGAAACTCGTAAGCTGGGCTAACAGATACTAGTCCAAAAACTTTTGTAAGCTTCTCTATAATTAGATTGTAATCTTCTTCGTTATAGTTTGAAATGACGTAGCGGCCTGAAATTTTCTTTAACTCAAAAGTAAAATCCTTTAAGCTATGTCTAATGTTTTTTAAAAGAGTGTTTTCAAAAAAAGAGCGATTGTTTCCCTTTAAATAAAGTTCTCCGTATCTTAGTATTATTACGTTTTCTTTCATATTTTCCTCTTATAAGTTTGAAAGTTTTGTAGAAAAATCATTTAGTTTTTGTGTAACTATCTTGGCTTCGCCTAACGTGTTGTATCTTGAAAAACTAAGCCTTATACTTCCAACAACGCTATCTTTATCAAGCCCCATGGCAGTTAAAATTCTGTTGCCAACTTTGGAACCTGAACACGCACTGCCCCTGCTTATTAAAATGTCTTCATTTTCTAGCATGTGTACTAGGGTTTCTCCATTTATACCTTTATAACTTAGCGATAAAATGTAAGGGCTGGTTTCTTCTCCGTTTACTTTAAAATTTGGGTTTAAATTTTCTATAATGTAGCTTTTAATGCTTTCTACAGAATTATTGTAATTTATTTCTTCTATTGCTCCCGTAAAGCCCATTATTCCCGCCACGTTTTCCGTTCCTGAACGCAAATTGTATTCTTGTCCGCCACCAAAAACTATGGGGTTAAGCTTTGCTTTATTTTTTACATACAAAGCACCTACCCCTTTTGGTCCGTGAATTTTATGCGCACTTATAGAATACAAATCGATATCTCTATTTAATGTAAACTTCAATTTTCCAAAAGCTTGAACACCATCTGAATGAAATATTGCATTTGGACAAATTCTATTTTTTATTGAAATAAGTTCGTTTAAATTGTTAATTGCGCCAGTTTCGTTGTTCACATGCATTATAGATATAAAACTTGTATCTGGCGTGAGTTTATTCTTGAAGTCGGCTATATCAACGCTACCATTTTTATTTAAATTTACAAATTCCACGTTATAGCCCTTATTTTGTAAATCTAGCGCCGTATTGTACACAGACGGATGTTCACCTGCTGAAAAGATAAGTTTTTTGAAATTTTTTCTAACTGAACCAAGTATTGCTAAGTTGTTAGCTTCGGTGGCAGAACCGGTAAAAATAACGTTGTCTTTAAATTCAACGCCTAGTGTTTTGGCAATTAATTTTTTGCAATTTGTAATTGCAGTTTTATTGTCTATGCCCTGTTTATAGATAGACGACGCATTAAAAAACTTATCTGTTAGATATTCGTTTAAATATCTAACAGATTTTTCGCAAGGTTTAGTTGTGCTAGCATTATCAAAATAAATCATCTTAATTTTGCCCCAAACTTATATTCACAATCTTTTAAAATTTTATTCATAACTTGGTTAACTTCTTCTTCAGTTAACGTTTTATCTTGTGAAGATAAGATTACATGAATAGCAACACTCTTCTTGTTTTCGCCTAAGGCTTCGCTTCTATAAATATCGAATATATTTGTTGAGAAATATAGATTTCCAGCCGATTTTTTAACGGAGCTTAAAAGTTTTTCAGCCGTAACTTCTTCGTCTACAATTAGAGCTATATCTCTTTCAACGTATGGGAATTTAGATATAGGTTTTGTTGTTACCTTTTTCTCATTAAATTTTGAAAGCTTATCTATATTAATTTCCGCATAGAAGGTTTTATCTGGAAGTTCAAAATTTGCGCAAACTTTTGGGTGGCATTTTCCAAATGAACATATTATTTCTTGTGAAGCTTTGTCTATAACGTCTGCGCTAATACCTGGGTGAAGGTATGGAAGAGATGAATATTTTAAATCGTATTTAAAGTCGAAACTATCTAAAAGTTTTTCAATTGTGCCCTTTAATGTGAAGAAATCTATGCTGTCATCTATGGCACCAATGCTTAGCATGTTTACTTCTTCTGGTTGTTCAGTTAAAGGTAATTCTTTGGCAAGGTACACCCTTCCCGTTTCAAAAAATCTTAAATTTTTATTGCCGTGCTTTACGTTGTAAGCAAGCGAGTTTAACATAGAGAAAGCCATGCTTGTTCTAACACATGATAGTTCGTCGCTTATAGGGTTGCCAAGCTTTATCATGTTATAGTTTTTATGCTCTGGGGATATTAAAACTAAATCATTTGCATTTGGTGGGCAGAAAGTATAGTTTAACGTTTCAAAGTATCCATCGTCGCAAAGTATGAGTTTTAATTTGTTTTCTAAGCTAAGAATGTCGTTGTATTTGCCTATTGTGTAAGAAGAATCTTTCAAGGCTGGTACATCTAGGTTGTCATATACATCGTAGCCATAGAGTCTTATAATTTCTTCTGCTATATCGGCATCATTTTCTATATCCGTTCTAAAAATTGGAACTGTGCAAGTTAATTTATCGCCGCTAATTTCTGGTTTTAAGCCAAGATGTGATAAAATATCTTTTACATCTTTATTCTCTACTTCAATGCCAAGAATTTTGAATATTCTTTTTAAAGAGAAAGTTAAAACTTTTTCTTTTGGCTCGTATTTTTTAACGTCTATTATGCCTTTAACAATTGTTCCTGCTTTAAGCTTGTAAACTAAACTTAATGCCGTTTGCATACCTAAAACTGGAGAGCCGACGTCTACACCTTTTTCAAATCTTGCGGTGCTATCCGTTCTTACGCCTATGCTTCTGCTTGTTGAACGAATGTTAGACCTTTCAAAGCATGCTGCTTCAAGCACGCTTATGGTTGTTGAGTTTGTTACGGAAGAATTTACACCGCCTATAATTCCTGCAATTACGTTTGGCTTTTTAGCGTCCGCTACTACGTTAAATGATGGTTTTAACTCGTAAGTATTCCCATTTAAAACGCTTATCTTTTCGCCTGTTTCTGCGTTTCTAATTATAATTTTATTTCCTTCAATGTACTTTTCGTCAAAAGCGTGCATTGGCTGCCCTTGCTCTACAAGCACGTAGTTTGTTATATCTACAATATTGTTTACACATTTTATGCCAACTGCATTAATACGCTTTTTAAGCCACATAGGGCTTTCTTTTATTTCAATATCTTTAACAACGCTAGCCATGTATCTTGGGCAAAGGTCATAATTTTTGATTTCTACGGAAACGTAGTTGTTTACGTCGTCGTTTTCGTCTACTTCGTAATAAGGGTCCTGAGAAATGAGCGGAGTTTTTAGAATTGCGCTGATTTCTCTTGCAATACCTATTACGCTCATGCAATCCGGTCTGTTTGGAGTTATGTTTATATCAAGTATTACGTCGTCT
>ERZ1643251.659-NODE-659-length-45939-cov-7.512248_pt1 | contig 45939 bp, 63 predicted proteins | sample MGYA00579261_ERZ1643251 | MGnify/ENA primary metagenome ERZ1643251 (study PRJEB29033, sample SAMEA4952267) | chicken gut metagenome | biome: Broiler Chicken; feature: Gastrointestinal Tract; material: Caecum | place: Ireland | collected 2018 | study: Broiler... | reverse complement strand
TGTGCGTCAAGCAAATTTTTCGAAAAAGTATGACTTTCCTATTATATAAAAAATAGACACTAGTGTCTGTACACCAAATGCAGGCATTATCCACTAGGGGTAACACTTACGTATATAATATAACAAAATTATTTTACTTTTTCAAGTATACTTGATGTCAAATTATATCTCATAATTTTGTTAACAGTTATTTTTTTTTACTACAACTAACAATTAAAAAGTGAGCCTCAAAAAAATTAGAGAAATATAGAAAGATAAAGATTTAACACAATCAAATGTTGCTAAAATTCAACTTAGACCAAATTACTTACAATTTTTAAAAATTAACAATTTATTACAATACATTTACCAACTATTTATTAAAATTAACCGATGAAAGAAACCCCTATCCAAAATCACTAAAAAAAAAAAACAAGTAACTTGTACTTGATTATAAAAATGGCAAAGTCCGCCGCTTAACACCACCATTAACTTCATAACAACTATTGATAATAATAAAAGCTTGCGGATCTATTTCTAATATTTTTTGTTTAAATAAGTAATAATCCCTATTAGATACTACACACATAATCATAAATCCCCGTTTTTGAGAATATCCTCCTCTACTAGGTATACTTGTAAATCCTGTTTGAAAATCATCTAATATTAACTTTTTTATCTTTCTTAATTTTTTAGTATAAATATAAAACACTTTACTATCTGATAAACCAAACATTATTTTATCAATAAAATATGTCGAACAAATAAGGATTATAAATGAATATACACCTTTATTAAAACCAAATACTATCATGCCGATAATAATTATTAAACTATTGGCAACAATCATGGCTTTTGATTCGCTAATATTCAAATATTTATTTAAAATTTGCATAATAATGTCACTACCACCGGTAGAAAAACCGGTTCGATAAATAAGACCGCTACTTACACCATATAAAATTATAGCAAACAATAAAATTAGATAAAAATCATCACCAATAATATAGTTATCCCAAAAATTGGCAATTGGTTCCGATACCGTAATCATCAAAGGATACATTATTGAACCAGCAATATTTCTCTTAGTTAACTTCCATCCTAAAAAAATAAAAGACACAATTAATAAAATAGCATTTGTAATATAAATAAATGTAGAAGCTGGCCAACCAAATAGTTTTTGTGCAACTATTGCTACTCCACTAAAACCAGAAACAACTAAATCATTTGGTATCAAGAACAAATTAAAACACAAAGCATATAAAAATACTCCAACAACAAATAATATTCCTTCAATTAGGGCTTCTTTTACATCACTATTATCTTGCTTCATTCTTATCACCTATTATAATAATTATAAAGCATTACCCTTTTTTTAGCAATTATTATTAACTAAAAGCATATACATATTTTAGAGGTGAATTTTATATTATGAATGGAAGTTATTACCAAAATCCAACTTTTCCTAGCAACAATTATCAAACTCCACCAGGAAACATTTCCATTAATGAAGTAAATACTGGAACAATTCCAAGAGAACAAAGTTATATTGAAAATATTTTAAGGCTTAACAAAGGACAAAGAATTAAAGCCTATGTTTCTTATCCTGATAGTAGTGCTTGGCAAAACAAAGTTTATGAAGGGATAATTGAAGAAGCCGGTAAAGATCATCTAATAATTAGAGATAACACAAATAATCTATGGTACCTAATTAGAATAATTTATTTAAATTATGTTGAATTTATGGAACCAATAATTTACTCACACGCTTACTCTGATAAGACATATTAAAAGATCGTCACACAAACGATCTTTTTTAATAGTAATATTTAAAATTTTCTTTTTCGTAACCTAAAGTTGTTGTTTCTCCATGCCCAGGATAAACAACAATTTCATCCGGATACTTACTAATTAATTCCAAACTTTTTTGCATTTCCATATCATTACCCGTCGGCAAGTCAGTCCTTCCAATACTATTTAAAAATAAAAAGTCCCCAGCAAATAATACCTTATCTTCAGGAAAATAATAACTTACTGAATCACTTGTATGACCTGGAGTTTTAATTATCTCATAATTAAAACCCTCAATTTCTCTACTTTCCTTAATATTGAAATATTCTTCTATATTTTTTAATGCTCCAATATGATCAAAATGATGATGAGTTATTAAAACCCCAACAACATTTTTATCTTTGGCTACATCAATAATTTTTTTGCCTTCATCACCAGGATCAATTATAATTGTCTTCTCATTTTTGGTAACAATATAACAATTTTCTGCCAATGGCCCAACAACAACTTTATCAATAATCATGATGCCAAACAAGTATAATATTCTTCAGTAAATCTAAATGAATCATATCTTTCTACATCTTCTGCTGATAAATTCCCATCAAAAATATATTTATCTAAAACCATATATTCGCCATCAGTAATTGACAATCTATACCCACCAAGTGAATCCGGTTCAACTTTACCAAGCATCCCTGTATCATAACCTAATTGTTCAAAAGTCATACAACCACCTGGAGTAACTGATAAAGAAACTGTATTAGCATAAACTTGAGCACTAATTAAAAATTGTTGTGCCCCCATAGTTTCAGTAACTTCCGGAGCAATATTTTCAAGAACCGTCATTAAATTATTTGAAATTTCATTTTCTTCAGCTGGAGTTAAAGTATTCATATCTTTAGCATTAGTAAAAGTTTTTTCTGTTACTAAATCAGTTCCATTTTGACTATTTAAAGTAAAATCTAAATTAATATCTTCGCCATTAGAACTAACTACAAAACTACCACTAGTTCTAATTTCATTATTACTTACAGTTTCAACTGTTAAATCCATTTTCATATTTACAACTGCAGTTTCATTATTACTTGTTAGTTCCATAACTACATTTTTAACTTTATCACTTTCATTAGTAATTTCTAAACTAATTACATTACCTTCTGATTCAAAATTTGTTTTCATTGTATAATCTTTAGTATTAAACGTAATATCGAAAGTACCACTATTTGTATCAGCATTAACTAAATTTACATTATCTCCATCAACAGTTACCTTTAATACCACTTCATCATCAATTTTAAAATCATACTTATCTTTCGCGGTTTCTACTAAGTTCATAACTGAATCATCAATAGTTAATGTAAAACCTTTTAAATCTCCACTAGGAATACTAACAGTTACTTCAAATACCATATCACTTAAACTATCTGCTGATACAGTTGCATCTGTAACACCTAACATTTCTAAAAAATCCAACATATTTTCATCTTGTTCAATTAAATCATTCATCTTTTGGGCAAACGCTTCTTTATTACTATCATTTATCTCATATCTATAAATAGCACTTAAACCACTAATAGAACTTGACATGTCAGATTCTTTTAAAGCCAAACCTAAATACTTCACAAAATTTACAATAGAATTTTTATAATTTTCTAAATTCATTTTTTCAACATTAATATTAGCAAATGGACTTTCTTCTAAATCCATATATAAAGGTGTGCTATATAAATCAGCTGAATCTAAATACATTCTATTATTATTTATATATAGATTAGCATTATAATTGCTTTCATTATTTGCTAAACCAAAATTAATATCTACTATTTCTTTAGCTAAAGAAGTGCCAACTTCAAAATTTAAATTTAAATTATTTAACGCCGCTAATTCTGCAATACTTGAATTAATACTTAATTCCCCATTCATTATAGTATCAGCATCTGCATTATAATTATTTGTCATAAACATATCATCTATAAAGGTTGATATTTCTTCAACTTTATCATCAATATATTTCTCTGCCGTAAATCCTATTTTAATATAGACAAAGAATGCTATAATAGCAAGGATAATTACTCCTACTACAATACCAATAATTATAAATTTTTTTTTGCGATTTTTAGTATTATTCAAGTTATTTTCTGGTGGTAATGATTCCTCACCACTTAAATTATTTAAATTTTCATTTTCATTATTAGTTACACCAATAACTTCGCTATTTATTACTGATTCACTATTAAGTGCTTCATTTGCACTATTTAAATCACTATTCACAGCATTTTCTACTGCTGGAGCACTTACGTCATTATTATCATTTAATTCTTTTGGCGTATTCACACCTCCAGTATTCAAATTATCTGTTGGCATATTATTACCAACACTTTGATTGTCTTGACTAAACACATCACTTTTCATATAAAATCATACCCTTCCTATTAATTATATTACGATTATAGCATTTTTTGTAACAAAATAAAACAAAAACTGATAACTTAATATCAGTTTAATCAAACCATTGAGTTCTCGAATAAAACCATGAACCTTTACCAGGAAATCCTGGAGGTTCTATTAAATTGGCTGTATAATTAGAAAAACTCGTATAAGCGCCTTCTGATACCCCAAAATGTAAATGGGCCCCAGTAGTACATGTATCATATCCGCCATACTTTGATGCTGTTGAATAACCACCAGATAAAGCAATTACATCATTAACATCAACAGTATCACCTTTACTAACATATACTTCTAATAGGTGCGCATATTGCATAGTATATACTTCACCATTGATAACCGCTTGAATGTATATTTGATTTCCTCCACAACTACTTCTACTTACAGTTCTAACTACCACTCCTGATGCTGCCGGATAAACATTAGTACCTTCAGATACAGCAATATCAATTCCACTATGGTAACTACTTTGACCAGGAACACTACGCCATCCAAATAAACTTGATATACGACCTTTTGTTACTGGTTTTAACCAACCATAATTATTGATATACCAAGAATAATCATCATCATTCTCTGAAGACAACCTTACAGCACAAGCAGTTGGAGTTTCATTATCCTTACATCCCATATTTTCATTAGTTTCAATAACATCTTCCAAAGTTTCTATTTCTTCATCAATAGACATCGAAATATCCGAAAATTGCAACAAACTAGAATCAATTTCTTCTAATTGACGTTGATATTCAGCAATGTTAGCATTAAGTTCATCTTCATATTCTAACAATTCAACTTGCTTTTGTTCTGTCTCATCAATTAAATTTTCTAACTCAACTAATTTTTCTTGATTATAATTCGATAATTGTTCAATAGCATCAGCACGCATTATAAGTTCTGTCATACTACTTGAATCAGTTATAAATTCCATATAAGAATTATTACCTTGCAAAATTTGATAATAAGCCATTAATTCCTGTGTTTGCTTATCTAATTCTGTAATTCTAGCATTAGATTCTTCAATACTTTGTTTTGCTTCTTCAACTTTTACTTTTGTTTCCTCAATCTTAGCATAAGTATCACTTATTGCTTTATTTTTAGCTTCTTTTTCAGCCTCCGTTACTTCTTGTTGATGTTCATTATCTGCTTTTTCTTGCTTCAATCTTGCTAATTCCTGACGCATTTCTGCTAAAGTCATACTATTATAATTAGTAGCAGCCCTCGCACTCATCGGCTCCAATATATAAACGGCCAATATTAGGAAAACAAACATATACCTTATAAAGTAACTACCCCATTTTTTTATTTTCAACTATTTCACTTCCTTTAATTTTACTTTAATAACACAGCCATAAAACTAAAGAACTCACACTTTTATGCAAACCATTGTGTTCTTGAATAGAACCATGATCCCTTCGATGGATATCCTGGAGGAACTATAGCATTATTATTAAAGTAAGTTGCCATATATTTTGTTTTAATATATCCTTCGACTACTCCAAAATGCAAATGCGAACCTGTAGAACAAGATTCCCATCTTTGCGTTTTAGATCCGCCACCTTGAGTTCCTATAACTGTATTGGCATTAACAACATCTCCAACTTTAACATTAACTGAAAGTAAGTGTGCATATTGAACTGTAAATTTTTCTCCTCCAATTAAAACTTGAATATATACTTGATTACCACCACAAGTTTTTCCTTCACCGCGATTAGCCTTTGCTTTAGCATCAACAGTTGCAACTACTATTCCATTACCAACAGAATATACACTAGTTCCTTCTGAATTACCAGCAATATCTACCGCTCTATGAATTTTTACTTTTCCAGTAAAAGGATCAGTTCTTTTTCCAAAGATACTACTTATTCTCCCTTTATTCAATGGCTTATACCAAATAGCACTACCATTTATACTTGCACAGACATCTAAATCTTGATCTTCTTCACATCCCATATTTTCATATGCTTCAATTAATTCTTCCTTTGACCTAATTTCATCTTCAATATCCATACCAACTTCACCTAAACTTGATAAATCATATTGTAAAGTATCTATTTTAGATTCATAAGAAGCAATATCTTTTTCTAATTCTTCTTCATATTTAATCAAATCAACTTGCAATTGTTCATTTTCTTCAATTAAATCTTCTAATTCAACTAATTTCTTTTGATTATACTCAGCAATTTGATTTACGGCATCACTTCGCATCACTAAGTCAGTCATACTATTAGAATCCGTAATAAATTCCAAATATACATTTTCTCCTTGCATAATTTGAAAATAAGACATCAAATCTTGAGTTTGTTGATGCAATTCAGCAATTTTTTCATCCGTTTCAGCAATTAATATTTTAGCATTTTCAATTTTTTCTTGAGATTCCTGAATTTCTTCTTGCGCATTTAATATTGCTAAATTATTTTCTCTTATTTCATTTTCAGTTGCTTGTTGCTGACTATCATTTTTTCTTTTTTGTTCTTTTAATTCCGCCAATTCCTGACGTAACCCGCGCAATGTATTACTACTACTTGCACTTACACTCATCGGTTCTAAAATATAAACACTAAGTATTAAAAACACAAAAATATATCTAATAAAATAACTTCCTAATTTCTTTGCAGTCATCATATCTTTAAATACTTCCTTACTGCTTTTAAACTACCTAACATACCAACAACAGCCCCTAAAACAACTAGAACTAATGATACCCAGAATACAAAATTATATGGTTCAATAAGTACTATCATATTTGAAAATACATGACCATTTAAAGCCCCATATAAAATTACGTAACCGTAAATAGTTATACATATTGGAATGATTGAACCAATAACCCCAATTATGAAACCTTCAAATATAAATGGCAATTTAATAGCAATATTACTAGCTCCAACTAAACGCATAATTTCGATAGCACTTCTTCTACTAAATATTGTAAGTTTAATTGTATTACTTATCAAAAATGCTGTTACTAATATAAGGGCAATAACGATAACTATAACAATTTTTTCAACAACATTGAAAGCCGAAATGATATTATCAACCATACCTTCACCATATTTTACCGTATCAACACCACTAATAGATTTAATATATTCTGCTGTATCTGATAAGTGATTAACATCTTCAACTCTTACAATAAATGAATCCATTAAAGGATTTTCATCCAGATAATTTAATACCGTTTCAAAAGTATCGTCATAATCACTCATTTCTTCTTTCCATTCAGTCTTACTTTTAAAAGTTACTTCCGCTACATTATCCTGACTATCAATATCAGCTCTAATGTTATTTATCTGTTCTTCTGTTACTTCACCATCCAAATATACAACTATACTAAGTTCATCTTCAATTGACTTAGTAGCATTTTCAATATTTACTGCACAAATAAGTGCCACTGAAACAAGGATTAAGGTAATAGTTGTACACATTATCGATGCAAAACTCAAACTAAAATTTCTAAGGACACTCTTAAAAGCATCCCGAATACTTCTTACAAAAATTCTAACTGCCCTCATGAGTCTTATAACTTCCTTTCGCATAATCACCAGCTAAAACGCCGTGTTCAATTAATAGAACTCTCTTTTTCATTCTATTAACAATATCTCTATCATGAGTTGCCATGATTATAGTTGTCCCCAAATCTTTATTGATTCCTTCGATTACTTTCATAATTTCTTTACTAGTATCAGGATCCAAATTTCCAGTTGGTTCATCACAAATAAGCAACTTAGGTCTATTTACTATTGCTCTTGCAATACAAACTCTTTGTTGTTCTCCACCAGATAGTTCTCCTGGAAATGATCTTACTTTATCTTTTAATCCCACTCTTTCTAGAGCACTCATTACTTTAGGACGAATTTCTTTATCTTTCATCCCTACACATTCAAGTGCAAAAGCCACATTTTCATAAACTGTCAATTTTGGCAACAGTTTAAAATCTTGGAATACTATTCCAATCTTTCTTCTTAACTTATAAACTTTTCCATTTCTTATTTTACCAACATTAAGACCACCGACCATAACTGTACCACTCGTCGGTTTTTCTTCTCTATATAACGTTTTTATAAATGTCGATTTACCACTAGCAGTTAAACCAATAACAAAAACAAATTCGCCTTTTTCAATTGATACGGAGACATCTGCTAATGCTGTTACGCCATTTTTATAAACCTTATTAACATTTTTTAATTCAATAAACTTCATATGGTCCTCCATAATAAATTATATCATTAAAAAAGCGCAAAATAAATGGAAAAATTATGAAATTACCACTATTTATCTTTTATTTTACGCAATTTACGATAACACTTTAACATTATCGGTAAAACCTTATATAATAACTTTTTATTTACTAAATCAAATTCTCCAATAAATTCGATATATTGATCACCAAATTTTCTTTTAAAATCATGAAGCTTAGCCAAATTCTTATAAGTTGTGTGCGGATCTCCAGGAGTACCAAATAAATCGAAAAATTCATATCCATTATCATAAGCATCTTTAATTGCTTCATAATAACTTCTCGTAACAGCAAATGTAATATTTGCTAGTTCATCACTACCAATAAACATACTCCATGCTCTATTTTTAGTATATGTACAAATAAGTGAACAAACTACACACTCATCTTCATCGATTCCTTGAAATACTTCCAAATCTTTTTCTAACCTCGTCAGTTTATTTTTTAAATCCTCTACTCTTTTCTTAGCAGTTTCTAATTCTTTTTTAATACTTTCTATTTCTTCATTTATATTTTTTACAAGTTCCTTAGGTTTTATCGATACATTAAAGTATTTAACTGCCCCTTCTTTTTTTAATTCCTCTGTAAAGATTTGATAATACTTTAATGTATGAGGGTCAAAATCATCCTTGGCACTATTACTTTGTACTAATCTATAAAAATCTTCTATTCTCTCCTCATTATCTATTTTTAAGTTATAGGCATCACTTCTTTTAACAGACTTGATAAAAGACTTAGACATAGCATTTTCTACTTCTTGCCATTCTCTTTTTAAATTAATTCTAAAAGTATATCGTGGTTGATTTCCTTCATAAAGTCGGTAAAATCCGGTATGACGATATCCCAAACTTAACATGTAATTATAAAGTTCATAGTTGTTATTTCCACCTTCAATAGGATTTGCCTCACTATCGATGTCTTGATAAGGAATGTCCGGATCAAACTTAATATATATTATCTTTTTTTCTTTCATATAACCCTTAAGATAATCCGTAAATTCTTTTATCAACTCTTTATTGTTATAATCTATTATAAATCCCCGTGGAGCATAACCATAACTATAACCAAGTGGTGTTTTTCTAAGTAATATTAATGCTGTTGCTACTAGATTACCATTATCATCGACCATACCAACATAATTAGGAACTTGCCCTTTAGCCCTCCGGCAAAACTCTCCCCAAGCATAACTTTGCAAGAAATGCGACTTTTCATGCCCACTTTCAAACGCAATATATTTATCTCGTTCAACATTTTCGATAAACTTCATATTCTCACCTAACTTTACTTTTTAATTTATAAATAGAACTAACTAACCCCTTCGTATAAATTGTATATTCTCCAACTAATTCTTCGATATATCCATTAAAACCACGTTTAAAAAGATAAATTCCGTAATCCTTATCATTCTTATCTTGAAAATTCATTATACCAAAGAAATTATGTCTACGATACCCTTTATTTATAGCATATTTAATGACATCCCATTGAATTAAGTATTGTCCCCCAAATTCATTTAATTCATCATAGCTACCACTAAATAGATAGATTGTTTCATCACCATATAACATAAACATTGCTGCTGCCAAGTCGACATAGCCATCTTTAATTGGTAACTTTTCGATATTTGCTAACTTCTTATCAATATTACTTACTTCAAATAGATAATTATCTTTTTTCTTATTACTTCCCTTTATCTTATCTATTTTTTCTAAATATTCATCCTTTGTTTTATTCAAATATTCTTGATATTTAGTAACATTTAACCTTGCCAATTTAAAAACTACTTGATTTTCAAAAGCCTTATACATACTTTGGTAATATTCAAGAGTTTTATCAGGAAACCCTCTTCTTTTACACGTATCTTCTGTAATAGCTTTAAATCTATCCAATTCATCATATTTTAAATCTATTACTTCCACACCTATTCTTTCAGCCTTATTAATTAAGTTTCTCGTCGTTGCTTTAAAATCCCCAAAAATCTCTTGTTCACTTTTACCTAAAACATCCAAACAAAAATTAAATCTAACTTGGGTATCATATTTACATTTTTGATATCCCATATTTTTTAAAGCTTCGATTACTGAATAATTATTTTTACCATCGGAAACAATATTACCATCAATATCTCTTTCTACTTCGATTATATATGGATCAATATTTAACTTAAATCCGTTCTTATTCCGAACAAATTCCAATAACTTTTCTGTAAATATCTTAACTTTCTCAGTATCACTATAATCTATTAAAAAACCTTTTAATGCTTCAAATGTCTTCTTAAGAAGAAAAGTTCCACTTTCTACCAACATTGCTAAAGCAACACATTCTGTATTATCAAATAACCCCAAATAATAGACTTTTCTTCCTCGTAACTCTAAACTATTACCCATATTACTAGTCTGAAAGAAATTCTTACATGTAAACTTTTGAGCATTATGATTAAACTCTTCTTTATCTACTTCTCTTAACTCCATTATTTGCCTCCCTTCAATTTAGTCTTTAATTTATAAACAATATATAAACACTTCTTGATTGGCAAATCAAACTCTCCAATATATTCGATAGTATTTCCTCCAAATCCCCGTTTTACTTCATACATTCCATAATCCGGATCATTTTTATCAAATATATTTTTCACACCTAAAAAGTTAACTGTTTTCAAGTTACTAGCAATCGCATCCTTGATCATCGCCGGATACATCACATACTTCGGATTAAACTTACGATAATTATTATCCATGCCACTTACATAAGATACTACTTCATCATACGCACTAATTGTAATCATTGCTGCAATATCACACTTTTCAGCCATTTTCTTAGCATCAGCCAATTCTTGTAAATATTTTTCTTTCGAATTATTTAATATTTCCTCTTCTTTTCTTAATTTTTTTCCAACATTATCATGTTGCATTTTATCATGAACAATATTGAGTTCCTGTTCAATTTCTTTAAGTCTACTTTCTAAATTACTCATATATATTTTTTTATCAATATAAGCAATATATAAAGTTATATTATCCCCAAATGCCGCAAATACTTTTTCATAATACTTTTTATCAAATCCTTGAAAATGCTTGCGGCTTCCTGACATATCAAAAAACTTACAAGCAATATCCAAGTCTTTTTCTGTACCCCTTCTTATTCTTACCCCTTTAAAATCTGCTGCATCAATATTCTTTCTAGTACTCTTGCTCATACTTTCTTTTTGTTCGTTCCAATTACTAACTAAATCTAGTTTATGAACAAACCGAAATTGCATCGTTTCAAAAGCCATATTATAGCCATAATGTCTAAAACCATAATATTTTAAACTTTCTAGCAGCTGACGACTTTCTAAAATTTCTTCCTTTTTCAAATCTTTATCATATTTGGCTAACACGATGTTTGGATCCATTCTAAATATAATAACTTTTTTCTTTTTGAAATATTTAATTAAAGCCTTTTTAAAGTTAGGAATATCTTTATAATCATACACAAATCCTCTGGTTGCATAGGCGATATAATATTTTTTTAGCACACGCAAATAGATAACCAACGATACTCCCACTAAATTATCTTCATCAAAAAGTCCTAATAATTCTATCTTTTTTCCTTCTTCTTTCTTAAGTTTATACCAGCTTATACTTTGATACATACTTGCTTGATTGCTATTTTCTACAAAATCCTCATAAGTTTTTTCATCAATCTTCTTCAGTATCATTGTAAGTCTCCTTTGCTTTATAATGTCCCAAAGTTATTATCTTTAAGACTCTATCGATTATCTTTTGACCAAACAAATCTTTGATAATACCCATCTTATACATCAAGAATAGATAGATAGTTGCTCCAACTAAAGCATATATAGCAATATCAATTATTGACCACATCTTTGTTGAAGTATGGAATGGATAAACAATATTTAATAAAGAAAGCACTACTAACATTGCAATTAATGCTCCGATAGTCTTAAATAACATTTTCCAAGTTTCACCATAATTTATTCCCTTAATCTTTTTCATAGATGCTAAAACTATAACTATCGCAATTGTATATCCTAAAATAGTAGCAAAAGATGCTCCATAATATGGTGGTAAACCTATTTTATTACAAAGTAACATTAAAGGCACATCCATTAAAGCATTAGTTAAAAATCCTGTAATAACAGCAATATAAACTATTTTATATTTATTAACACTTTGTGCAGTTTGGATAGCAATTAAATAAAAATTACAAAATATAGCAGTTATAATACTCAATTTAAAAACTGTTGGACCATATGCATCTATTCCATAAAATACATTCCATACTGGATATGACAAGAAGGATAAACCAAAAGCTGCTGGAATAGAAATAAACAAGATTATTTGTAAAGCTTTGTTAAATATTTTGTTAACTTTATCATATTTTTTCAAAGTATAAGCTGATACAATATTAGGTATTAAACTGACAGTTAATCCAGTAGCAACAGCAGTTACTATCATATTCAATTTATAACCCCATGTTGTAATAACACCCGCAACAAACTCAGCATCAGCCCCACTATAACCGATACTAGAAAGGGTTCTAATAATAAGTGACATATCAACTGTATTATATATATTTACTGTCAAATTAATAATTACAAATGGTATAGCATAAGAACATATCTTTTTTAATATTTCCTTATTAGAAATATTATCTCGTTCTAATTTCCTATCCAAACTCAATTGCTTCTTGTGTGTAAATATTTTTCCAGCAATATAGATTATTGCAGCCAGACCACCGACGAATGCTCCAGCAACAGCAACAGCTACACCTAAAGAAACAGATTTATGTAAAATTTTAATTATAAAGAAACTTCCAAAAATAATAACTAAAATTCTTACAATTTGTTCTATCATTTGACTCATCGATGACGGTTTTATATATTTATGTCCTTGTAAATATCCTCGAGCCACACTTAAAAACGGAATTATTAACACTGCAAATGATACGACAAATATTACTAAAGTAATATCTTCAAGAGTATTACCACCAGTCATATCACCAACAATAAGTTTAGCAATCGTTTCTGAAAAGAAAATCAAAACTAAAAAACATAACGCTGATAAAATACTTACAATAAATATTCCAATTTTAAAAGATCTAACTTTTGCCTCACGCATCCCCTGAGATTCATATTCACTGACAATTTTACTCATCGCTGTTGGAATACCCGCTGAAGAGATACTTAAAAATATCATATAAATATTATAAGCATAACTATATAAAGAACTTCCTTGACTTCCAATAATTGAATAGAAAGGAATTACATAAAGCATTCCCAAAATTTTTGTAAAAACAATCGCTAATGTCGCAATTATTGTACCTTCAACAAATGAATTTTTCTTCATGTTAATCATCCCTTAACATTAAATATTTTACCAAAATATTTACAATATAACAAGTAAAGCCATTTTCATAAACATTTATCCATGTTATAATAATAATGGTGATTTTATGATACTAGCAAGTATAATTCTTTTACTTATAATTATTGTTGGAATTTTTGCTATTGCTTATGTAATAACTTACAATAATTTAGTAAATTATAAGATAAAAATAGAAAAAGCCGAAGGAATAATTGATGAAAACCTTCGCCAAAAATATGACTTGATTGCCAAAATGAACATAGCAATTAAAAAAGTAGTTACTAAAAAAGATTATTTAAAAGATTATATCGATTTAAAAGATAAACGTATTAGTAACTATGAACTTGACAGAAAATTAACAGAAGCAATGAATATTATCTTAGAAGTCAAAAACGATTATAGTGAACTAGATACCAAAGAATTTAAAAAAGATTTACAAGAAATTAATGAAATAAATGAAACTTTAATATCTTGTAAAACTTATTACAATAAAAATACGACGGAATTGAATCAAATAATTCGTAAATTTCCGTCGAATATTGTTGCCAAAATTCATAGATATAAGATTAAACCATTCTTTGATGGCAAAAATATGCAAGATGCTGTCATCGATGACTTTAAATTATAGCGACCAATCAATTGGTTGCATTTTTTTACTAATTAAAAAGTCATTAGTTTTTGAAAAAGGTTTACTTCCAAAAAATCCTGAATAAGCCGAAAAAGGCGATGGGTGCGGACTTATAATTATATAATGATTAGGGTTAGTAATTAATTTAGCCTTTTCTTTTGCAAAATTTCCCCACAAGATGAACACTACTGGTTCATCTTTTTTATTAAGTAATTTTATTATGTAGTCAGTCATCGGTTCCCAGCCTAGATTTCTATGACTAGCTGCCTTATCTTTTTCTACCGTCAAAACGGCATTGAGCATTAACACCCCTTGTTTAGCCCAACCAGTTAAATCCCCATCAGTCCGCGGCGGAATACCTAAATCACTTTCCAATTCCTTATAAATATTTTGTAACGACGGCGGCAATTTAACTCCTTTTTGCACACTAAACGAAAGTCCATGAGCTTGATGTTCTCCATGATATGGATCTTGCCCTACAATCACTACTTTTGTATCTTTATAACTAGTTAATTTCAAAGCATTGAATATATAATCTTTCGGTGGATAAATTGTTTTTTTATCATATTCGGCCATAATCATCTTATAAAATTTTTGAAAACCTGGACTGTTCCAAATAACATCTAACTTTTGATCCCAATCATTACCTATCATATTCTACTCCTTTAAAGCGACATTACAAGCATGCATTACATCATCTAAAGACTTACCAACAATTAAAAACCTACTATTATGACAAAATGTTAAATAATCGGGCAATTCTTCCGTCCACTTTTTAGGGAAAGCCTTTTTCAATTCTATAGTATCTGGACTTATCGTAACTGCTTGAGCAATATATCCACCACGATTTGAAGGATGTATTACATATTTAGCATCCGTTCCTGGCAAAGTATCCTTAAAATGCAAATATTTATCTAAAACTATTATTTCTTTATTTATAGACCTATCATATATTTCTTTTACTAATTTCTCTTCTTCCAAATGTGCTTGTTCTTTTTTAATCAATCTAATTAATATACTTTCAGCAATATTTACTGCTTCATTAAAATCCTTATCAGCATCAGTCTCATCTCCAACCGGATTAAATGCTGCTATTGCTAAACATAAAGAATCAGCCTTTCCAGTATTATCTGATAAATCCAAATATTCAATTAAACTTTTATCAATTTTTTTATAAACATAATCACCATACACTTCTCGAGCAAATCCTCGCCACAATTTTCCAAATGCCGCATAGGGAATACCATTTTCTCTCAATTCATTGTCACTACTATGATGATCAAATTCTCCCAAACCTATATCATAAACAATTCCATCAAAACCATCTGGAACTTCATTACTTCTAATAATTTCTATCTCCGGATTTATGATTTTAATAAAAGCCGTAGCAAATACATCATCAGCATGAAATATCCCGCTATGAGTTAACCCATATTTACACTTTTTCAAATCTTCCAACTTCATTATTTCACCTACTTATGATAAGTCTCATTATGTATTATTTTAAATGCCCGATATATTTGTTCTAATAAAATTCCCCGAAATAAACCATGAGGAAAAGTCAAATCTGAAAAACTTATAATCTTATTACATTTATTTAATATTTCTTCATTTAAACCATCCGAAGGGCCAATTATAAAAGTTATATTACTATTGATAACTAATGTTTTATCCACAAAGTTAGCAAATTCCTCACTAGATAATTTTTCTCCTCGAAGGTCTAATGCAACATTATAATCTTTCATATTAATCATGCTATTTAAATTAGTTATTTCTTTTGTATATATCGGATCATCTTTTAATTCAATGATTTCAATTTTCATATATTTACTAATTCTTTTTTCATAATCATCAATTAAATCTTTAAGATACTTTTCTTTTATCTTCCCTACACATAATATTTTTATCATACTTCAATCACTTTCGTTATTTCATTTTGTCTCGCACAAACTATATTATGAAAATCAATACCATATTCCATAAATGTATTATTAATTGTTTCCAATGCTATATCTTCTAAATTATTAGTTTCACTTAAGTGGATTAACACAATATCTTTTGTCTTATCACCAATAAGTTTTGTAAGATAAAATGCCGCAGCTTTATTAGATAAATGTCCATCATCACTTAAAACCCTTTTTTTAAGCCATGCCGGATAAGGACCATGTTGCAACAATTCAATATCATGATTACTTTCAAATAAATAAACATCTAAATTTTTTAATAATTTAAAATTCTTAGTATTAATATATCCCGTATCTGTAATATATCCCACTTTTAAACCATTTTCTTCAATCACGAAATTTCTAGAATCGATTGCATCATGACTAGATCTAAACGAAGTTATTTTAACTTCATCAATCATTAACTCATCCTCACATACTAATATGTGAGGATAATCGTTCAAGTCTTCAATGGCATATAATTGTTTTTCACTTAATATAACTGTTGCTTCTGTTTTACTAATGAGTGTTTTTAGTGCTGATATATGGTCAGTATGATCATGACTAATTATAACATAATCAATAGTTTTAATATCAACACCAATACTCTTTAAAGCATCATTTATATACTTATAGTTACGTCCCGCATCAAGCAAAAATCTTTTATTTTTGGTTTCCAAATAAGTAACATTACCCTTAGAACCACTTGATAATACTGCTATTCTCATCGTATACCTTGATAAATTGCTGTAAGTGGATTAACTGATTGTGAGCTTCCACCAGCAAATGGTTCTCCAATATATATACCTAAATGCAAATGCGTACCAGTTGCATAACCACTATGTCCCATATATGCAATTACTTGGCCTTTTTTAACAGTCTGTCCTTCTCTAGCATTAAATCCACTTAAATGCAAGTATGCTGAATATACATTATTATCGTGTTGAACAACAACATAATTACCATTTGACCATTGATAACAAGATGAACACGCTGGCGAGACATTTACAACTACACCATCTGCAATTGCATAAATTGGTGAACCATAACCTGTACCTGAAATATCGATACCTTCATGCAAACGTCCCCAACGCATACTATATCTACTTGTAATAACATATGGTGAATTAGTTGGCCAACCCCAGTCACCTGGAAGTTCAACATAACTACCTGATATTCCACTAGAATATGAAGGTCCAACAGTTGTAATTTGATTAACTACTTCCCGAATTGTAACTGACTCAATAATTTCTATTTCTGATGATTGTTCTCCATTTGTTACTGTAAACGTTTCATGGTTCAATGTTAAACCTGTAACACCAGCTTGAGTAATTTCCGAATAGCCTCTTTCCTTAGTTTTATCTACCACTGTTTGCGTAGAATATGGTTGTTCTGATTGTTCTATTCTATAAACATTATATACAAATGTAATAATTGGATCCAACAATGTAACATTTACAGTATCACCAATTCTAAGCATAACATTTTCACTACGATAATTAGGATTAGCAATTAAAAATTCTTGAGGATTTAATTTAAACTCATCACTAACACTTTCGATGGTATCTCCAACTTGTACTGTATAACTATCCATCTCTGCATCTGGACCAAACAATAATAATTGGGATAGTTCAGCAGCATCTGTATATATTTTTTCATTAACACTAATATAAGCTTCTTTTATCGTAATAGTTTCTTGAAAATACATATTATTAATGATTTCTCCAATATCAGTTAAATCAGCAATTTTTCCAGTCATATATGCATTTAAATCCTCTTCAGAAACAAAAGCCAATATATAATTTCTAATTGCTTCTTCAAAAACGCTTTTATTTAATACATTAATAGTATAATTTTCCGGAACTTCTTCCTCTTCATAATAATCATTTTCATCATATTTAATTGTTATTTGATACCCTTTAACTGTAAAATCATCACGTTCTTCAATCATATTATATATATCAGTTGCAGTTGAAAAGTTATCGCTATAAGTATTTACTGCAACAATTTTAAATACATTCGGAGGATATACACTATCCACATCATATTCTCTTTTTATTTCTTGTTGTTCATTATTTATTAAATCATATAATTCTTGATCATCTTCAATAAGCCCAATAACTTCTCCATTTAAATATACTTGATAGGCAGTACCAGCATAATTAATTTCTGTATCCATATTCCTATCAACAAAATAAAGTACTATAACAATTACAGATAATATAGCAGTTATTATAATATCTCTTGTTTTCATTGTTCATCTCCATTTACTTTTAATTGACTCTTAAAACTAAGCATATTAAGTTCAAATAAAAGATTAACTGTCCCAAGCCCACCCTTACGATGTTTAGCAATAATAAGTTCAGCTGGAACTATTTTTTGATTAAAATCTTTTGCTTTTTCATAATAATCTTTTCTATTTATAAATAAAACCATATCGGCATCTTGTTCCAAAGATCCAGATTCTCTTAAGTCCGCTAGCATCGGTTGATTACTTTCTCTTTTTTCAGCACTACGAGAAAGTTGTGACAACGCAATAACTGGCACATCTAATTCCAACGCCATAGTTTTTAACGCACGAGAAATTTCTGATACTTCTACTTGTCTAGATTCTACTCTTCTATTACCACTACTAACAAGTTGAAGATAGTCGATTACTACCAAACCTAAACCAGTTTCACTATTAGCCAGTCTCCGACATTTAGCTCTAATTTCTTGTGCAGTAACTCCTGCATTATCTTCAATATAAATGTTAGTATCCGCAAGTTGACTCATCGCTTCATTATATCTTTTCCAATCCTTTTCTTGCATATTACCTGTTTGAAGTTTATATGAATCAATTTGTCCAATCGATGCTATCATACGATTAATAAGCATATCGGCAGACATTTCTAAATTAAATATAGCAACAGCCTTTTTCGTATGCATCGCTGCATAACTAGCCATATTTAATGCTAGTGCAGTTTTCCCCATACCAGGACGAGCAGCCAAAATAATCATTTCACCGCCTTGTAAACCAGTCGTAATACGATCAAAATCCGGAAACCCGGTTTCAAGTCCTGTAATAGTTCTTTTATTCTTAGCTAGTTCTTCTAATTTAGCTTGTGCTCTTCTTAAAATTTCTTGAATTGGCACAAAATCACCAACAGTTCTTGCTCTTACTACATTAAGGATATTTTTTTCAGCATTATCAAGTAAACTAGTTACATCTTCATCATCATAGGTATTATTGATTATATCTGTTGCAGTTTCAATTAAATTTCTTCTTACTGCATAATCTTTAACAATCTTAATATAAAAGTCCAAATTTGCGCTAGTTACTACTGAATCAATTACTTCCGATAAATAGTCTAAACCAACACTATTTAACTTTTTATCTTTATCTAGTTCATTTTTAATTGTTGTTATATCAATTGGAATCTTTTCATCATGCAGATTCTTTATGGCATTAAAAATATGCCTATTTCGTTCATCAAAAAACATATCAACTGTTACTTCTTCAACTATTTTGTTAACATCATATTCGTTGATAAAAGCAACACCCAATACACTCATTTCTGCTTCCAGATTCTGAGGCATTTTTCTTGCCATAAGCCCTCCTTATTTATTTTACTAAACTAATTCTCAATTTAAATTTTACTTTCTTATGCAATTCTACTTCTACATTAGTAATACCAAGTACACTAATTGCATCAGTTATTTTAATACATTTTTTATCAATTTTATATCCCATTTCTTTCAACTTATCACTAATTTGCTTACTAGAAACAGTACCAAATACTTTATCATCCTTACCAGTTTTAACTTTAAATTCAATTACTTTATCATCTAATTTTTTCTTAATTTCATTATATTCGTCAACTAATTTTTGTTCTTCTTTTTCTCTTACATCAATTTCTTGATCTAATATTTCTTTACTTTTTTTCGTATATGGAACCGCTAACCCATTTTTAATTAAAAAATTATTAGCATATCCATCACTTACTTCAAGTATGGCATCTTTTTTGCCTTTTCCTTTGACATCTTTAAGTAATATTACTTTCATTATAATACCTCCTTCAAGTACAATTTATTATACCATTTTTAATATAAATAGTAAAATGAAAAAAATGTGTAAAAAATTTACAGATATATTTTTTGTACCATATAATATGTTTATTTTTATTTCTAGTAGCCTGTACCAAGTATCACTGGATTATTTACTAATAATCTTCACATTTTGCAAAATACAAAATTGACAAAAGTTAATAGAAAAATAGTGTTGATAAAATATTACTAATCAACACTATTTTTATTAATTATTTTACATATGGTATTAAAGCCATAAATCTTGCATATTTAATTTGTTGTGCAATATGTCTTTGATGTTTAGCACAAGCACCAGTCATACGACGAGGTAAAATCTTACCTTTATCATTAATATATTTATTAATAATCATAACATCTTTATAATCTACGCTTTTACCAGCACACATTTGACATATTTTTTTCTTCTTACGATAATATTCTGCCATTGTTTAATCCTCCTTTTTTAAAATGGTAAATCATCACTACTTAAAGTAAATTCGTCACCAAAGTCTTTATAAGGATCTTCACTAATATCAGTCGTTTCAATATTATTACTTGGAGCACTACTTGCACTTGGACTATAAGCAACGCTATTATCAACTGGAGCAGAATCTCCACCTTGTCTAGAACTTAAAAATTCCATTTGTTCAATAACAATATCCGTTGTATATCTTTTTGATCCATCTTGTGCATCATAACTACTATTTCTAATTCTACCAGTAGCACTGATTAATGTACCCTTACGACAATACTTATTGATAGTAGTAGCAAGTCTATTAAAAGCCACACAATTAATAAACTCAACTTCTCTTTCACCATTACGACTTACGTATTCACCTTGACAAGCAAGAGAAAATCTCGCTATTTCCATATTACTTTGTGACATTCTTGATTCTGGATCTCTTGTAAATCTCCCAATCAATATTACTTTGTTCATAATTATTCTCCTTCTACTTTGATAATTAAATGTCTTAAAATGTTTTCATTAATAGAAACTTTACGATCAAATTCAGCAATAGTTTCGTGATCAGCTTCTACAGTCATCACAAAGTAATAACCGCTAACTTCCTTTTTAATAGGATAAGCAAGCTTTTTTCTACCCATTTCTTTGAATTCGATAACTTTTGATGGTTTCTTGTTTATAAGTTTTTGAACATCTTCACTAGTTTTCTTAATTGCATCTTCTTCCATAGTTGCTTTAACTATAAACATAATTTCATATTTAGTCATCTTTCATTCCACCTCCTTATGGTCACTTTCGGCTTCCGAAGAAGCAAGGAGTAATTTCTTTTACTCGCAAGTATTATAACAAATATATGTTTTAAATTCAAGAAAATTACTTTGATTTCCATAGAAAAAAGCAACATTTAGTTGCTTAAGCCACTTTCTTTGTTTGTGATCTTTTTACTTCCAACTTTTCTTTTCTAAATATCGGAGTAATTACATAATCATCTATACACATAACAATAAATGATGCACATGTTGTAAATAAAATATTAAATATAATGCTAGCATAATAACCCATTTCTGGGAAGAGATAAGCAAGTAAGAAGACAAACACTATATGTATTGCATAATAATATAAAGAAAGTCTTCCTAAAAATGCACAAACATTACTCTTATCATACAAAACAGAAATATAATCTTTATTTGTAAGAAGCACTACACAAAATACAAATAACACTATACCATTTGTAAACTCACTCCAAGTAATTCCAGCATAAATCGTATAAAGCAAGAAAACTGCAATACCTATATGTAATAAACTAAATGCCATTGTCATGACTTCACTAAACTTTTTCTTTCTAAAATATTCTACAACATAATACATTAACATTCCCAAACACATACCTGCCATTACTCTGGCTATACCATTGGGAAATCCAATAACATTTACCATGGTTCTATTCAAACCGGCTTCTGTTAAACCCGCACCAGCATAAGTTATTATCACAAATACTGGAGCAAAAAAACCTGTAAATAAATCTTCACTTTTAGAAACAACATAATATAAAATTAAACTAGAAATAATAATTGCTGAAATAAGCCATAAAGGTCCATTCCAAAGTTGAGAAACACCAAGAGTTGCATCGAATGTCATAGATTTAAGTTCTAATAATCCTACCGCTCCAATTTGTGATATACCCAAAAACTCCCAAACTGAATCCATAAACACTCCAAAAATCTGCGTAATTTCAGTACCATTTATAGCATTACGAACAATAAATGCTAACAACACTCCAATAAATAATGCAGGATATAAAGCCTTAAATCTACTTCCAGCATATTTCCATGCTTGCTTTGAAGGTGCTTCTTCTTTATTTTTGGTACTTTTCTTTTGTTTCTTATAGTGTGCCATTAAAAAATATCCTGCTAAAAACATAAAAAATGCTAAAACATATCCTCCAGTAAAAACCAAATTTTCCCCAGTATTACGCCATACAATTATATTAAGATTTCCTAAAGCAATGGCTACTACAAAAATAAAACTCCATAATCCAATCGTTGCTATCTTTGAATTTTTCAAACTATCACTCTCTCAATACTATCTCTACTATAACAATAGTATAATATTAATCATCATTTGTCAATTTCAAAAAAAGAAAAGCTTTATTTCTTTTCTCCCTTAGATTTTCCTTTATTATTTGTTCTTTTCTTTTTACTTTTATTATTTGATGTCTTCTTTACTTCTTCATCTTTAACTTTTTCTTTAACTTCAATTACTTGTTTTTCTTCCACTTCTTCTTTTTCTAAAGAAGCTTCATCTTGAACTGAAACAACTAAATCAATAACTTTCGTTCCTGCTACAAAATCATGTAAACCTCTAAAGTCTTTGCGAAGAACTACCATTAACATAATTAAAGACATAACTAATAATTGTAAATAACTAACAACCATTGATAAAGTATAATATCCTGGTGCCTTAAAGATATACACACCTATAATTAAAATTATTGAAAAAATAATATTATTTAGTATTAATGAACGAAGTATATAATTACCAACATTAAGTTTTTTATCTTCTTTATTAGCAACTACTCTTATTTTCATTATCTTCTTACCAATAGTTTGTCCCTTCAATGCCCATTGTAATACTGCAAAATATAATATAAAGCCAACTACTGAAATACTACTACTAATTACTTTATATTTATTAATATTATAATTTAAATCAACAATCTTATCCTTATATTCATCAGTCTCAGTATCAATTTCTCCAGCATTAGCCTGTTCTATAAGTTCAGTATATTCAGAATAATTTTCTGTATATTCATCAATATATGGATTAATTACACTCCAATTAATTATTGGTGTAAGCACTATTGAAAATATCAACACATCGATTATATAGGCCATTACTCTTTTTAAAACTATATCCATATTAACCTCTAATCATTACTTCTTCCAAACAATTGTAGCAAATGAAGGAATAAATTAATGTAATCTAAATATAAATCTAATGCTCCATAAATTGCTAAATTTTCTTTTGGTAAGCCACTATTTTCTAACATTTTAATTTTTTGTACATCATATGCCGTAATACCAATAAAGATTATCACACATACAATAGACACAATCGTTGCTACCATTGAGCTATTAAGGAATATATTGATTAATGCAACAATTAAAACTGCAACTAAACCAAAAAACAAATAAGTTCCCATTTTAGTTAAATCAATTTTTGTTGTATAACCAATTATTGCCATAATTGCAAATATTATTGCAGAAACTAAGAATATTAGCATTATTGAATCAATTGCATAAAACACGAATATTGATGCAAAAGTAAGACCACTAACAAATGAATAAAGCAAGAAACAAACTTTTGCTGTTGCAGGTTTCATTTTCATTACTCTAGCAGATAATACTATTACAAGTAGTAATTCAACAATAACAAATACCCAGTAACCCCATCCTCCATAAATATTTTCAAGCATAACTTCGCTATGGGCTACAAAATAACCAGTTATGAACGTTACTAATAAGCCAAAACACATCCATAAAAATGTTTTACTTATCAAATTGTCTTTCATATAGACCTCCTTTTAATTATATTATACATTAAATCGGAAATAACATATATCTCCATCTTTAATTATATACTCTTTACCTTCAATTCGCAACTTTCCAGCCTCTTTTACCCGTTTTTCATCTCCTAATTCGCGCAAGTCATCAAAACTCATTACTTCTGCTTTGATAAATCCTCGCATCATATCGCTATGAATTATTCCTGCACATTCCGGAGCCTTCATTCCCCGCTTAAATGTCCAAGCCCGTACTTCATCACTGCCAGCTGTAAAAAACGTTGCTAGTCCTAATAAATTATATGTTGCAAATATTAATTTATCCAAACCACTATTAGTTATTCCAACTGACTCTAAAAATTCATCTCGTTCTTCATTTTCCAAGCCCGCCAAATCAGCCTCTAACTTTGCACACATAACGATAACTCCTGCCCCTTCAGCCTCAGCATAATTTTTAACTTGTAATGAATAATCATTATCTCCAACAACTATTGCTTCTTCATCGACATTAGCAACATATATTATTGGTTTTAAAGTTAACAAATTAAAGTTTTTTAATATTTTTAATGAATCTTCATCAAAACTAATTCTCCTTAAAGGTACATTATTTTCTAAATTTGTTTTACACTTTTTCAAAACTTCAACTTCAGCTTGAGCAACCTTATCTTTTGTAGTTTCGGCTTTCTTGGCTATCTTACCTAATCTATTATTAACAACATCCAAGTCAGCTAACACTAATTCAATATTAATTATTTCAATATCACTCACCGGATCAGTTTTACCTGTAACATGAGTTATATTAGCATCATCAAAACATCTAACAACCTCAACAATTGCATCAACTTCTCTTATATGTGATAAGAATTTATTTCCCAAACCTTCACCAAGAGATGCTCCTTTAACCAGTCCCGCAATATCCGTAAACTCAAATGTTGTTGGTACAACACTTTTAGGTTTATACAAATTTGCTAAATAATCTACTCTTGTATCTGGTACAAATACTATTCCAACATTTGGTTCAATAGTTGCAAATGGATAATTTGCTGCCAAAATGTTTTGTTTAGTAATTGCATTAAATAGTGTTGACTTACCAACATTAGGAAGTCCAACAATTCCTGCTTTTAAACTCATAATTTATTCCCCCTTACTATAAAGCAACTCCAGCACCAATTCCAAGTGGAATACCGGCAATATACCAAACCACTATAACCACTAAGAAAGTTATCAAACTAATCGCTGCAAATGGCATTTGATACTTCACTGCCTCTAACATTGTCACCGGCTTATTACTTTGATTATAAGTTTCCATAAATGCTAAATATACAATAAAATATACAAACACTGGCGTAAGACCTATTGCAACAGATCCCCCTAAACGATAAACAAGTTGACTAAATTCTGGACTCACACCAACTTGCATTAACGCTGGTACAGTTGATGAAAATATTGACCAACTATTTAAAGCATTTGGTAAAAATAATGATGATATAACCGTTGCCAAAAATAAGAATATTAAAAGTGGCAATCCTCCAAAATTAGAAGTACTAATCATATTTGCAAATGCTGCTGCAATTACATTACCGATATTTGATTCCTTAAATATATTAATAAATATTGATACCGCAAATATCATAACCAATATCTTACCTATTCCATTTAAAGAATGGCCTAATGCATCAATAAATTCCTTATTATTATTTATAGTTTTAGCCCCTATTCCATAAGCAAGACCTAATATAACAAATAAAACTGCTACAACAAATACGAATCCATTACTAAAAAATGAATCATAACTAAACAATTTATCAATATATAAAGTTTGACTATAATCAAGTAAATTTCCTGAAAAAGGAAGTCCAGGAATAATATTATAAATAAATATTAATAAATATATAAGCCCTGCTCCCAAAGAAAATACTAATCCCCGCATTTTTTTCTTAGTTAAAACTAATTCTTCTTCAACATCTTCTTCTGGAAATTCATACTTAGGTACTTTCTTAGCAATATATCCTTCACTAATATTAGTAATTATTACACTTAATACAACAATTAATAAAAACATTATCAAAATAAAACTAAATTGTCCTATTGCATAATCTCCATTAATTATATGTGCGTTAGTAAGTGTCATAGTTATCAAACTAGAATCAACACTCGTTAAAAACAAACTTATTCCACTACCACATGTAAGAGCAGCAAATGAAGTTATTATCCCAATAATTGGACTTCTTTTTCCATATAGGAACAATAATGCACTTAACGGAACTAGTACAACGTATGATAAATCTCCAACTATACTAGCAATTATACAAATAAGTACTAAAAATAAAGTAACAGTTGTCTTTTTAGCCTTCTTAGTTAATAAAATAATAACAGTTTTTAAAAATCCACTCTTAACCATTATCCCAATTCCAATCAAAATAATAATCAAATTGGATAATACAGCTAAATTAGCAAAATTAGCAACAGTTGATGTAAATATATATTTAAGTCCACTTAAACTAAACAATGATTTAACAGCTTCTGTTGTAACTTCATAATCTCCAGTTATACTAGAAACTTTACTATATGTTGCTTGTACATTAAAGAAACTTAAAATTCCACTTAAGATGATTACTACAAAACAAAGTATAAGCAGCATCATCACGGGATGTAAGCCAATTTTTTCTTTAACTCGAAGTTTTTTCATTCTTAATCACCTTTTTAAGTTTACGCATAAACTCTAATCTATCCATCATTATCTCCCGACCACAATTGTTGCATTTTATTTTTATATCTGCTCCATTTCTTGTAATCGTCCAAGAGTTTGTGCCACACGCATGAGGTTTCTTCATAATAACCTCATCATTCAAATTGAATTCAATTGTATTATTCATCATTCATCCTCGATATCTATATGCATTTTTGCCAAAATATCTTCTAGTTCATTTACCCCATCAAAATATACTTCAATTTTATTCTTATGTACTCTTACTTTAGTATTTAAAGCATCCATTATAATATTTTCAAACATTCTATACTTAGTATCATAATTACTTTTGTTTTTACTCTTATTATTTACTTGTTTTTCTTCCTGACTCATCTTTTCTAAGTCATGAACACTCAAACTATCCGTAATTACCTTCTTGGCCAAATCAATTACTTTTTCATCATCATCAATTTTACTTAAAACTCTTGCATGAGACATTGATAAACTTCTCTTTTCAACTAACTTTTTAACTTCATCAGGTAATTTAAGTAACCCTAAAATATTGGTAACATAAGTCCTACTCTTACCAAATTTATTTGCAAATTCTTCTTGCGTATATCCTCTAAGTTTTATAATATTGCTTATTGAAGTTGCTTCATCAATTGGATTTAAATCTTCTCTTTGAATATTTTCAACTAAAGCAATTTCCATCATTTCCTGATCATCAAAATCTTTAATTATTGCTGGTATCTTTTTAAGTCCTGCAATCTTTGCAGCTTTAGTTCTTCTTTCACCAGCAACAAGTTCATACCCCTTAATACTTTTCTTAACAATGATTGGTTGTACTACCCCATACTCTTTAATTGATTTTGCAAGTTCATTCAAAGATTCAATATCAAAAGTTTTCCGTGGTTGATACGGATTACTTCTAATATCATCAATATTAATTTCCGTTACATTCTTTTCATTTTCTTCAACAATATCCTTTTCAAAATTATCAAAATCAATTACAGTATTTGAAAATAATTGTTCAAGTCCTTTCCCTAATGCTTTTTTCTTAGTTTCCATCGCGACTTATCACTTCCTTTGCCAAGTTATGATATGCTTCAGTTGCTCTACTTGTAGGGTCATATTCATTAATTGGTTTTCCATGACTTGGTGCTTCAACTAATCTAACAAGTCTTGGAATAATTGTATTAAATACTTTATCTTTAAAGTATTTTCTAATTTCTTCAATTACTTCAAGCCCTATATTAGTTCTACCATCAAGCATAGTTAAAAGTACTCCTTCAATTCTTAAATCCGGATTCATACTAGATTGAACCATAATTATTGAATTAAGTAATTGAGTTATACCTTCAAGTGCAAAAAATTCACATTGTACTGGAATAATAACACTATCACTCGCAACTAATGCATTCATTGTTCCTAAACCTAATGATGGTTGACAATCAATTATTATATAATCATAATTATCTCTAATTTCATCTAATTTAAGTTTAAGTTGCATATTTTGTTGAAATTCTTTATCTTCAAGCATCATTTTAACAAATTCAACATCTACACCCGCAAGATTAATTGTTGCAGGTATGATACTTAAATTGTGAAATTTAGTTTTCTTTATTGCTTTTTTTACTTCACACTTACCTGTTATCAACTCATAAATATCATTCTTGAAATCATTAGAATTTAAACCTAGCCCAGTTGTAGCATTACTTTGAGGATCCATATCAATTAATAGAACCCTTTTACCCAATTTACCTAATGCTGCCGATAAATTTATACTAGTAGTTGTTTTACCAACTCCTCCCTTTTGATTAACAAGTGATATTATTTTTGCCATACTACACCTCTATAACTTTTGTACTCTTCTATTTTATCATACAATCATAATATTTTGAAATGTTTTTAATAATTATTTTCAAAATTCATAATTACTCAAATAAAAACTGATAAAATATTACCAGTTCTATATTCACATTATTCGTATTGTCCGCGGGAAATATCACAAGATTACCCACAAGTCATAAGCACATAAACCCAAGAAAGAAAAATTGGATTGCGCCTGCACTAACCGCAACAGCGGCAGAGTCCATTTTTCATCAATCAATTTGCCCAACCATTTTCCCCATAGATAAAACACACCCCGCTTGCCTCGCACCGTAAAGGCGCGAAGACAAGCATTTTGTATCACCCTAAACTAACCTGTAAGGGTCAGCGGACGAGCCGCTACCCCCACTCAAGACTACATCAGACTCGAGACTAAAGGATGGCCGGACCCCATAGCTGCGGTACACGTAGTTGCTGAGCACAACACCAGCGTAGCTCACGAAGAACGCATAGTTAGTACGGTCCGAATCGCGCGAAATTGTCCATTCGGTTCCTCCCATAAACATCCAGTTATTATTTCTATTTGTATCATTGTTATAATAACGTAATGCCGTGTTCCAGTTTTCTGGGCTTGCTGCATATCCATATTCACTTACATACATTAATCCTATTTTTGCACTATATGTTGTACTACTCGAACTACTTCCTAATTCCGTCGTATAGTATTGTTTTGCTGTGTTAGTACTACTCGATGACATTCCTCCGACTTTCCAGCTTGTCGTTGCTATCTTACTTGTCCACTCACTTCCCAGAGTATTCAAATATGTTCCATTTAGTATGTCTGTATTTAATGTACTGCTACTCCATGTATTACTCCTATTTGAGCTTGACCCACTCCAATAGTAAAATGGTATACTACTTAAACTTCCTTTATAATAACTAGCATCTGGTGTTCCATCACTTGCTGGTGCTGTTCCTAATGTGATTTCTCCTGCATAGTCATATTTTATTAGTTTTACTTGTTCATCAAACACTCCTATAATTCGGTATAGGTTATCTGCTGGACATGTTGCTTCATCACTACCAAAACACACATAGTTATTTGGATTTGCTCCTGCAAATCTATAAGAATTATCTCCTGCTTCTAATGTTCCGTATGTTCCTACGCCATCATGATAATATAGTCCTTCTGCACTATCTCCAGCAATGGAATTAAATTCTTTTATACAGCTTGCTAAATTTGCACCACTTATACATATATCCGTTATTTTTGGAGGCACATACACATCAAAATACACATAACACTTATCAGAAGTATTTGCTTCCATAATTACTCTTTTGTTTTCATCATCCCAAGTTAGCTCACTACCATTTTCACAAGCAGATAACTGTTCATTAAAAACATATCCCTCCTGTGGCCATGTTGTATCACTTGTTACTTGATACTCTCCACTACCAGCTTCTGTTTCATACATCATAGTTAATGCATTGGTATTCATTACTTTTTCTTCATTATTATTAGTAATAACATAATAACTTTTGTTACTACTATTAAACATAACAAATAAACAACCAGATATTACTACTAATACAGATATTATACCTATAATTACTTTTTTCTTCATTAATAATCACCTTCCAACAAAATAATAACAAAAACAACTTAAATATCTTGTCGATTCTTGTCTACTATTAATATAATATCATAAATGACGCTATTAGGCTATATTAAATTTAATGATTATTAAGCAAAATATGAATTAGGTGATCAACTTTGATTAAAGAAGCATTATATTTCCATGACGATGAATACTACTATGAAATAGTAAGAACAAATATAAAAAAATATCGTTTAGAACAAAAATTAACCCAACAAGACCTAGCTGACCTTTCTAGTGTATCTCGTCAATACATTTGTGATATAGAAAATAAAAATAGAAATAAACATATAACTATAGCCATTCTTGGAAAAGTAGCTGATGCCTTAGATATAAATATAATTGAATTTTTTATTAAAGAAGATGAATTAAGAGTAGAAATTAAAAAAGTATTAAGTATATTTAATAAAAAAGAAGAAAAAGAAGTAGTAAATATATAAAAAAACAAGAAATCATTAAGATTCTTGTCATTACTTATTTAATAACCAATCTATTATATTTTTATGGATTATACCATTTTGGGAGTAATCTAATTTATCAGTAGAAATAACATATTTAGGATAATTATCATTAATATTATCAAATGCATTAAATTCTCTTCTTTCAGTATTTTCATCTGCTAAAGTATATGAAACTTGATAATATTCTTTTATATTATGTTTAGTAGCAATAAAATCTATTTCTCTTCCATCATTATTACCTATACTTACTTCATAACCTCTGTATCTTAATTCATTATAAACTATATTTTCTAAGTAAGCACCATATTGGGCTTTTTTATTTGTATTAAGTATTTGTCCTAATCCCAAATCTGTTAAATAATATTTATCTTTTCTTGATAATATTTTCTTACCTCTTATGTCATATGCGGATATCTTTTCCATCAGCATTGCTGATGTAGCATAATTTAGACACTCATAAATTGTTTTTGAAGATACTGGTATATTTTCTTTAGAAAATTCATTCATCATATTTGCTGGAGAAAAGGATTGACTAGGATTAGTTACTAAATATTCCATAACTCTTTCAAACAAATCTATATTTTTTATATTATTTCTTTTTACAATATCTTTTAAAACAATAGAGTTAAATACATCACTTAAATAAGATATCATAGCATCTTGGCTTCCAAAATCAAATCTTTGTGGCAACCCACCCCATAAGATATAATCATTAAAAGCATCTTCAATATCTCGAATATCAGTTAATTTTTTCAAATCTATAACCTCTTTAAAAGAAAAAGGAAACACTTTAAAAGATACATAACGCCCTGATAGCAATGTTGCAAATTCACCTGATAAGAGTTTAGAATTAGATCCTGTAATAAAAATAGAAACATTTAAAGTTGCTTTAAAAGAATTGATTGCCTTTTCCCAATCATCAACCATTTGTATTTCATCAAAAAATAAATAATACTTTTTATCATCAACTATTTTTTCATTAACATAATCATTTAAATCTAAATAGCTTTTAATATATGCGTAAGTCACATCTTCAAAATTAATATATATAATATAGTTATCATCAACAGTATTCTTAATTTCATCTATTATTTGTTTTAATAAAACAGATTTACCGCATCTTCTAATACCTATTAATATTTTTATAATATCTAAATCATAAAATTCCCTTATTTTTGATAAATAATCTTCCCTTAAAAGCATTTTTATCACCTATTAATATAATATCACATTTATATTTTATTTGTCAATATATTTTCCTGTAGGAAAATATATTGACAATTTATTTGCTATATTTTCCTACAAAAAATAAGAGAATATAACATCTCTTATTAATTATCAATTGTCTTCCATTCTGTTGTACCACATTTAGTACATATCTTTGGAGCAAGTATTTTTTTACCCTTAGGTAATTCCATATCTGTATCAATTTTACTACAAAGTATGCCACTTTCTGGATCTATATAAGCTATCCCAAATTTAGCATCTTTACAACTATCACATTGTGCATTTTTCATTTAATCACCATCCATAATTATTATGGAACTTTTTATAATTATTATACAAAAAGCAAAATTTCCCATATATATGCTAAAAAATCAATGTGTTTGGCGAAAATTCGACCCACTTTTAACCTAATTTTGGCGAAAATTCGAGGATAAACAACTTTTTTCACAAAAAATAATGACTAGAGATAGTCATTATTCACAAGTAGCACCAAAAGATTCATACATTTCTACAATCCCATCAACTAAGAATTTACCATCTTCAATATAACTACTTATTGATGATTGATCTTCTTGAAATTGATCTAAATCCATTACATTATAGTCAATTGTAACATTTGCAGAAACTTGATTAGAACTTCTTGAAATATCATACGTATATCCACCATATGTATCACTACTAACTTGATAAGTTTGATTTAAATACTCTTCCATGTAATCAAGTATATCTTCAGAATCACTAGTTACTGTTTCAGTAGTAACAACATTATCAACATAATCTCCATTATAGTTAACAATATATTCACTATCTAATGTATATCCATCATAAGAAACATCATCCATAACACATGTTATCGTTGATAATTCCGGTTCTACATTATTATCATCAACAGTTTCGTTACTTTCGCAGCCTGTTAATAATACGCTGGCTAACAATATTAATAAACCTTTCTTCATTACTTCTCCTTTCATTTAAATTATACTAAAATGAAAAAAAATAAGCAATAAATTTATTAACGAATTACATTACTAGGTAATTCTGGTTCATTATTTTGAACAAAATCTTTGCTAGCACTTAACCCCAACAAATTTTCAACTCGCATTGCTGCTTCTTTTCTAACCTCATAAGAATATAAAGGACTATTAACTATATTAGTCAAACTATTAACTAATAATGCTTCTCTTAAACTTCTAATACTATTCTCCATATTCATTAATACTTCTTCATTCATTTTTTACCTCCTAAAAATAATTATACACTAAAGAAAAAAGATTAACAATTACTGTTAATCCTTAAACTAATTCTAATTTAACTTCTAAAGCATCGTCTCCACAACGTTCTTTAAGTTTAATAATTCTTGTATATCCACCATCTCTGGTTTCATAATTTTTAGCAAGTTCATTAAATACTTTAGCAACAACATCTTTATCATTGTGTAAAAATGCTAATGCTTTTCTACGAGCAACAAGTGAACCATCTTTACCATAAGTTATCATTTTATCAACAAACTTACGAACTTCTTTAGCTCTTGCTTCAGTAGTAACAACATATCCATTTATAAGTACATCTTTAGTTAAACCTGCTAAAATACTTCTTCTAATTCTAGTTTCTCTTCCTAATTTTCTGTATTTCATATTATTACTCCTTAAATGATAGTCCTAATTCTTCAACTTTATCAAGAACTTCTTTTAGAGATTTCTTTCCTAAGTTTCTGATCTTAGTAACTTCTGCTTCCTTTTTATTAACTAAATCTTGAACGGTATGAATACCAGCTCTTTTTAAACAGTTATAAGCACGAACTGAAAATTCCACTTCTTCAATTGGAGTTTCCAATGTCTTAGTCATGTTATCAACTTTCTTTTCTTGCATTATACCTGAAATATTACTAATTGAATTTAAATCAGCCACAATATTGAAATGTTCAATCAATATTTTAGCAGCAAGTGCCATAGCTTCTTCTGGAGTCATACTTCCATCAGTTGAAACTTCCATAACTAACTTATCATATGATTCATCTTGACCAACACGAGTATCTAATACTTCATATTTTACAACTTCAATTGGTGAATAAGAAGAATCTATTGCAATAACACCAGCTTTAATTTCACCTAGTTTTAATTTATTTTCAGCAGCAGGAACATATCCACGACCATTATTAACAGTCATTTCCATGCTAATCTTTCCGCCTTCAACTAAATTACAAAGAACCAAATCTGGATTCATAATTTCGATATCAGCATCTTTTTCAATATCAGCTGCTGTAACAGGACCTTCAGTTGATTTAACTAATCTCAAAGTTTTAACTTCATTAGTATGATTTTTAACAACTAATTTCTTAAGAGCCAAAACTATTGATGTAACGTCTTCAACTACACCTTCCATTTTTTGGAATTCATGCATAACACCATCAATTTTTACGCTTACGACAGCACTACCTGGTAAACTTGAAAGCATTACTCTTCTTAAAGCATTACCAATGGTTGTTCCAAAACCTCTTTCTAAAGGTTCAAGTTCAAACTTTGCAAAATGATTGCTTTCTTGATATTCAACTATTTTATAGTCTGGTTTTTCAAATTTTATCATAACATTCATCCTTTCCCTTATTAATTTCTTGGTCTTTTTGGTGGACGGCAACCATTGTGAGGAATTGGAGTTTCATCAACGATACTTGTAATTTCTAAACCTGCAGATTGTAAAGATCTAATTGCATTTTCTCTTCCTGGTCCAAGACCCTTAACATAAACATCAACTTTTTTAACACCAGCTTCAACTGCTGCTGCAGCTGCTGCTTCACTAGTTAAACCTGCTGCAAAAGGAGTTTTCTTTTTACTTCCTTTATAACCAATTCTACCAGCTGATGACCAACTAATAGCATTTCCTTCTTTATCACAAATAGTAACTATTGTATTATTATAAGTTGAATGAATATGTGCTTCAGCTTCTGGAATATTCTTCTTAACTTTTCTTTTTCTTCTATTATATGCCATATTACTTACCTACCTTCTTCTTATTAGCCACTACTTTACCTCTACCTTTACGAGTCTTAGCATTTCTACTAGTTCTTTGTCCTCTTACTGGTAGACCTTTTTTATGTCTAATTCCTTCATAAGAGTTTATTTCCATCTTATTTTTGATATTCATTTGAACATCACGACGAAGATCTCCTTCAACTACATACTTTTCTACTTCTTTACGTAATTTTGCAACTTCTTCATCAGTTAAATCTTTAATTTTCTTTGTAGGTTCAACTCCAGCATCACCACAAATAGTTAAAGCCAAACTTCTACCTATTCCATAAATAGCTGTAAGTCCAATACAAGTATGTTTTTCTCCTGGTAATTCAATATTCTTAATTCTTGCCATTTATATCCTCCTTATCCTTGTACTTGCTTATGTTTAGGATTTTCACAAATAACCCTAACTTTTCCTTTTCTTCTAATAATTTTACATTTCTTGCAAATCTTTTTTACTGATGGTCTAACTTTCATAATTTCACTCCTTATCTATTATTCCATTTAATAATCCCACGTTCTAAATCATATGGTGAAAGTTCTACTGTAACTTTATCACCTGGTAAAATACGTATCATATGCATGCGCATTTTACCAGAGACGTAGGCCGTAACAGTATGTCCATTTCCTAGTTCTACAAGGTAATAACTACCTTTTAAAACTTCTGTAACTTTACCTTCAACTTCTATTTTATCTTTTTTTCCCATATATTATCTATTCTCCTGTTAATATTTCATATCCATCTTTTGTAACTAACACAGTATTTTCATAGTGAGCAGATGGTTTCCCATCCATCGTCCTAACTGTCCAGTCATCATCTTCTAAATATACTTTTTTACTTCCTAGATTAAGCATCGGTTCTATAGCAATAGTCATACCAGCTTTTAATTTAGTCATATTGTTATCATCGAAATTAGGTACATCTGGTTCTTCATGCATTGAAGATCCAATTCCATGTCCAACTAATTCTTCCACAACACTTAATCCATGAGCGTGTGCATAGCCTTCGATTGCTCTGCTTATATCTCTTATTCTAGCCCCTTCTTTTACACATGCAACTCCCGCATAAAAAGCTCCTTTAGTATTTTCAACTAAATCTCTTACATCATCTGGCACATCACCGATAATATAAGTTCTTGTTGCATCAGCATGGTATCCTTTATAAGAAATAACTAAATCTACAGAGACAATATCGCCATCTTTAATAACACGGTTCCCCGGAATGCCATGAACAACTTCATCATTAACCGAAATACATACACTTGCTGGATAACCCTCATAACCAAGCGTTGATGGTACACAACCATTTTTTACTACAAAATCATGAACAATTGTATCCAATTTCTTTGTAGTAATACCAGGCTTTAAATACTTCTCTATTTCTTTAAAAGTCATGATATTTTTTTTACCAGCTTCACGCATTAATTCTATTTCTCTTTCACTCTTAATACTAATCATTAGCAACAATCCTCGATATGTCATTAAATATATCATTTATATTTCTATTAACATCAACAATATGTAACTTATTTTTATTATTGTAATAATCAACTAATACTTTAGTATTATTTAAGAAATTATCATAACGAATGATAAATGCTTCAACATTATCATCATCTCTTTTAACTAATTTCTTACCACAATTATCACAAATACCTGTAACTTTTGGTTTTAATTCTTCATCATTTAAATTATATGATTTACCACAACTACAAGTAAGTCTTCCTTCAATTCTCTTAATAGCATCTTCCTTATCTAATTCTAAATAAATAACTTCATAGTCATCATCTAGTATTTCATCTAAGACTTTTGCTTGATTAAGAGTCCTAGGAAAACCATCTAATATAAATGGTTTTCCTTTTATTCCTGTCAACTTGTTTTGAATGATGTCAATCATCAAATCATCACTGACAAGATTACCTTTATCTATAATATTTTTAACTTCCATTCCTAATTTACTACCTGATGCAATCTCTGCTCGAAGCAGATCCCCTGTAGATATATGAATATATCCAAAATGTTCTTTTAACAAATTACTTTGGGTCCCTTTGCCAGCAGCTGGGGGAGCTATAAATATTATATTTCTCATCATCTTAATCTCTTTCTTTTCGCCGAATAACTTCGACTTACTAAACTACTTTCCATTTGTTTATATGTTTCAATTGCAACACCAACGACGATTAACATTCCTGTTCCTCCAATAGTTACAGCGCTTGATAAATCAAATATTGCTGAAAAGACTATTGGTATACATGAAAGTATTACTAAGAATATACTACCAACAAATGTTAATTTACCCATTGAGTTACCAATATATTTAGAAGTATCTTCTCCAGGTCTAACCCCAGGAATATATCCTCCTCTTTGATTTAAGTTTTTACTCATTTCTTCAGGATTCATTACCATAAATGTATAGAAATATCCAAAGAATATAATAAGTACTACATATAATACAAATCCAGTTGGTGTAGTATAACTAATATAATTATTAACAAAATTAATAGCAGACTCATTACCAGTTAAATTTACAATTGTTGCTGGTATTGTAATAAGTATTTGTGCAAATATTACAGGAATAACTCCAGCAGAATTTATTTTAATTGGTAAGAAACTTTGTTGAGCACCATAAGCACTTGATGATCTATTAGCATATTGAATTGGAATTCTTCTTTCAGCAAGTTGTACCCAAATAATACCTACAATAATTAGCAAATAAACTAGGATAAACAAAATAAAGAAGAAAATACCTAATCCAGTTGAATAAGTACCTGCTAGTACAAATCCATCATATGCTCCTGTAAATACACTTGGCATACTAAGGATAATGCCAGCCATAATAATCATCGATTGTCCATTACCGATACCCTTTCTTGTAATTTGATCTCCCATCCATAGACAGAATGCTGTACCAGCAGTCATAACTAAAGATGTCTTAAGCATTGTAAATACGTCTGAACCATTCATATAAAATACGCAAAGAACATATGCTTGTACAAATGCTATTATAATACCTAAATATCTTGTAATTTTGTTAATTTTTTGTCGTCCTACATATCCTTGTTCCTTCAAGTCTTTAAAATAAGGAATTATGTCCATTTGTAATAGTTGTGTAATAATTGATGCCGTAATGTAAGGTGAAACTCCTAATCCGAAGATTGAAAAGTTTCTTAACCCTCCACCACTCATGATATTAAATATTTCTAAGAAACCTAATTCTTCATACACAACTGATGCCCAAGGAATAGTAATTGCACTCCCTAAGCAAAATATTCCTAAACAAAACAAGGTTAAATAGATTCTGTGTCTTAAATCTTTATTAGCTTTACTAAAAAGTTGGGAAAACCCACGAAACATCTAAATCACCTCAGCTTTGCCACCGGAATTTTCAATTTTTGTTACAGCTTTACTAGAGAAACGATTAGCTTTAACAGTTAACTTCTTAGTAAGTTCACCATCACCTAATACTTTAACTCCTGAAAGTTGTTTTTTAATAATCTTTCTTTCTTTAAGTACTTCTGGTGTTACAACATCACCATCATTAAAGAATTTTTCTAAATCGCTCAAATTAATTGTAGCATATCTAGTTGCAAAATTCTTATTATTGAACCCTCTGATAGGAATTCTTCTATGAAGTGGAGTTTGTCCACCTTGGAACCAAGCAGGAATTGATGCACCACTTCTTGACTTTTGACCATTTTCCCCACGAGTAGCAGTTTTACCCATACCACTTCCAGGTCCACGACCAACACGTTTTGTTGGCTTTGTTTCTTTACTTTTTGGTAAATTTTCTAATTTCATCTTACAATTCCTCAACTTTCTTGCCACGAAGTTCAGCAATATGTTCTGGAGTTCTTTGTTCCTTCAAAGCTTTTAGTGTAGCTTTAGCAACGTTTACTTGAGTATTTGCTCCAAGTGATTTAGCAACGATGTCTTTAACACCAGCAAGTTCAAGTACAGCACGAGCAGCACCACCAGCGATAATTCCACGACCTTCACGAGCAGGCTTAATAAGTACTACAGCTCTACCAACTTTTGCAGTCATTTCATGAGGAACAGTTCTATTATCTATTAAAGCAACTTTGCAAACATTCTTATTTGCAGCTTGTAAAGCTTTTTTAATAGCTTCTGGAACTTCGTTAGCCTTTCCGCTACCAATACCAACTAATCCTTTTCTGTTTCCAACAGCTACAGTAGCAGAGAAACGGAAATGTCTACCACCTTGTGTAACTTTCGTAACACGAGTAATAGAAATAACTTTTTCTTCTAATAGATTTTTCTTTTGTTCTTGTTTTTGATTTCTCATGCTACCTCCCTAAAATTCTAGTCCAGCTTCTCTTGCTGCATCAGCAAGGGCTGAAACTCTACCATGGTATTGATATCCGCCACGGTCAAACACAACTGTTTTAATTTTTAATTTTTTACATTTTTCAGCAATATCTTTTCCAACTGCTTGAGCAGCTTCGATATTACCTCCATTTGCAATATGTAATTCAAGGTTAGAAGAACTTGCAAGGGTAGTTCCTGTTACATCATCGATAACTTGAGCATAAATACCTTTGTTAGATCTAAATACATTTAGTCTTGGGCATTCTGCAGTTCCACTAACAGTTTTACGAACTCTTTCGTGTCTTCTTACACGAGCCTTATTATTAGCTTCCTTTTTAATCATAACTTAACTCCTCCCTATGCCGCTTTCTTTCCTTCTTTACGACGTACATGTTCATCTTTATAACGAATACCTTTACCTTTATAAGGTTCTGGTTCTCTCACTTTACGAACATTCGCCGCAAATTCTGAAACTTTTTGTTTATCTATTCCATGAATAGTAATTTCTGTATTTGATTCACTAGTAACACTTAAGTCACTTGGTGCTTCCATTACAACTGGATGTGAATATCCAGCATTAATAGTAATCTTATTACCACTAACATTGAAACGATATCCAACACCAACTGCTTCTAAACCTTTGCTAAAACCAACAGACACTCCAATAATCATATTATTAATTAATGAATTTGTAGTTCCTTGCATAACATTTGCTCTTTTGCTTGGTTTAGCTTGTTTAGTTAATACAGTGTTATCTACTACTTCAACATTTATTAAATTGCTGAAGTTATAATTTAATTCACCTTTAGGTCCTTTTACATTAACAGTATTTCCATTAACACTTACTGTAACGCCTTCAGGGATAGTTAGTTTTCTTTCACCAATTCTACTCATACTTCCTTACCAAATATAGGCAAGTACTTCACCTCCTAATCCCTTAGCTCTTGCTTCCTTATCAGTCATTAAACCTTCAGAAGTAGAAATTATAGCAATACCTAGTCCGTTTAAAACGCGAGGAATTTCATCCACTTTAGCATAAACTCTTAAACCAGATTTACTAATTCTTTTAAGACCAGTAATAACTCTTTCTTTCTTAGGTCCGTATTTTAAAGTTATTGTAAGTTTATCACCATTACTATGTTTTTCATAAACATAATCAGTGATATAACCTTCTTTCTTTAAAATTTCGGCAATTCCAAGAGTCATCTTCGTACCAATTACTTCAACAGTATTGTATTTCATTTGATTAGCATTACGAATACGAGTTAACATATCTGCTATTTTATCTTGTACAAACATTCAAATTCCTCCTTACCAACTAGATTTCTTAACACCAGGTAATTTACCTTCATTTGCAAGTTCTCTAAAGCAAATACGGCAAATTCCATATTTTCTTAATACACCGTGAGGTCTACCACAACGATTGCATCTTGTATATGCTCTTGTTGAAAATTTTGGTGTTCTTTTATTTTTAACAATCATACTTTTTCTTGCCATAACGTCCTCCTTAATTTCTGAAAGGCATTCCGAAGCCAGCAAGTAAACTCTTAGCTTCTTCATTGCTCTTTGCAGTAGTTACGAATATGATATCCATACCACGTACCTTAACAACTTCATCGTAATCGATTTCAGGGAAAATTAATTGTTCTTTAATACCAATTGTATAATTTCCTTTACCATCGAATGAATGAGGTGAAACGCCACGGAAATCTCTCACTCTAGGAAGTCCAATACGCACTAATTTTTCGAAGAAATAATACATATTTTCTCCTCTTAAAGTAACCTTTACTCCGATAGGTTGACCTTCACGAACTTTAAATCCCGCAATTGACTTACGAGCTTTCGTAACAACTGGTTTTTGACCTGTAATCTTTTCAAGATCTTTAACAGCTGCAGTTATAAACTTTTCATCTTTAGATCCGTCCCCTACACCCATGTTGACAACAATCTTTTCAAGTTTAGGAACAGCCATTACAGTAGTATAATTATATTCTTTCATTAATTTAGGAACTATTTCCTTATTATACAATTCTTTAAAATTACTCATAACTACTTACTCGCTTTCTTAGAAGCCTTTTTAGTTGTTTCTTTCGCATTATTTTTAGCTTCTACTTTTTCTTTTTTTTCAGACTTCTTAGCTTCTTTTTTAATTTCTTTAGCTTCAGCCTCAGTGATAACTTTTACATTTGAAACATGAATAGGAGCTTCAATTTCAAATATTCCACCACTTTCATTAGTTGTTCTAGGTTTACTATGTTTCTTAACAATATTTATACCTTCAACTACAACTCTTTGTTCAGTTTTTAAAGTTCTAATAACTTTTCCTTCTTTGCCTTTATCAGCACCAGCAATTATTTTAACAGTATCTCCAACTTTAACTTTCATAAGTACCTCCTATAATACTTCTGAGGCAAGAGATACGATCTTCATATAATCTTTTTCTCTTAGCTCTCTAGCTACTGGTCCAAGAACACGTGTTCCAACTGGAGACTTATCATCTTTAATTAAAACACAAGCATTGTCATCAAATTTGATGTATGAACCATCGCTTCTTCTAACGCCATCTACGCTTCTAACGATAACAGCCTTAACAACTTTACCCTTTTTGATAGGACTATTAGGAATTGCTTTTTTAACAGTCCCAACTACAACGTCACCGATATTACCATATTTAACTTTAGATCCACCCATAACTCTTATTACTAAGATTTCACGAGCACCACTATTATCAGCAACTTTAAGTCTACTTTCTTGCATTACCATAATAATACCTCCTAAAGGATAACAGCTTCAACAAGAACTTCTACTAATTCATATCTTTTAGTTTTAGATAATGGTCTAGTCATTCTAATTTTTACTGTATCTCCTACTTTAGCTTTATTTGCTTCGTCATGCGCAGCATATTTTTTTGAATATTTAACTTGTTTCTTATATAAAGGATGTTTCTTGGAAGTTTCAACTAATACGGTAATAGTCTTATTATTAGATGCACTAACAACTTTACCAATTAATTCTTGTTTTGCTTCATTCATTATTCAGTACCTCCATTTAGTTCTCTTTCTTTAAGAATAGTTTTCATTCTTGCAACATCTCTTCTAAGTTCTCTTAGTTGAGCAGGTTTTTCTAAAGTACCATTTGCTTGTTGCATTCTCTTTGTAAATAATTCTTCTTTAGTTTCAGTGATTTTCTTACTTAATTCTTCGGAAGACATTTTTCTAATTTCATTAATTTTCAAGAGAATCACCATCCTTTACTTCTTCTTTTTTAACAAATTTAGTTTTAACAGATAGTTTATGAGAAGCAAGTCTCAAAGCTTCACGAGCAATTTCTTCGCTTACACCAGAAACTTCAAACATAATCTTGCCTTTCTTAACTACTGCTACCCATTCTTCAACGTTTCCTTTACCTTTACCTTGACGAGTTTCAAGAGGTTTTTTAGTTCTTGGCATGTGTGGGAAGATATTGATAAATACTTTACCACCACGCTTCATAAATCTTGTCATCGCAATACGAGATGCTTCGATTTGACGAGCTGATATCCAGCCACCTTCTGAGGCTTGTAGTCCGTATTCACCAAAATGTAATTCAGTATTACCTTTAGCTTTACCATCGTAACTTATTCTATGACTTTTACGATATTTAGTTCTCTTTGGCATCAACATTTTTATCAGCTCCCTTCACTGTTTTTTTAGCAGGAAGAATTTCATTTTTATAAATCCAAACTTTAACACCAATCTTACCATATGTAGTATCTGCTTCAGCAACAGCATAATCTACGTCAGCTCTGATTGTATGTAGTGGCACAGTTCCTTCAGTATAACCTTCAGTTCTTGCCATTTCAGCTCCACCTAAACGACCAGACACAGCAGTCTTACATCCTTTAGCTCCAGCCTTCATAACATTTCTAATAGCTCTTTTTTGAGCAGATCTAAATGGTGCTCTTGCAGCAATTTGTTGTGCTATATTATTAGCAACTAATTGGGCATTTAAATCTGGATTCTTTTCTTCTACTATATTGATATAAATTTCTTCACCAACTAATTTGGCAATTTTCTTTCTTAATTTTTCGATGTCTTCACCGCCACGTCCAATGATAACACCTGGTTTAGCAGTATAAATAGTAACATCAGTACGTCCTTTTTTACGTTCGATAATAACACTAGCAATAGCAGCATCCTTCATATTCTTTTCTAAGTATTCTCTTATTTTAATATCGTTAATTAAATATTCAGGATAATCTTTTTTAGCATACCATTTTGATTGCCAGTCTTTATTAACACCAAGACGATATCCTATAGGATTTACTTTTTGTCCCATACTATTTTACTCCTTTCGCAGTATCACTTACACATACAGTGATGTGACTACTTCTTTTATCATGACGATCAACATTACCACGGCTGGCAAATTTGATTCTCTTGTAAACAGGACCTGGATTAATATAACATTCACTAATTCTTAGTTCATTTTCATTTGCTCCAAAGTTATTTACAGCATTTGCTACCGCTGAATTTAAAACTTTTAAGATTAGTCGACTTGCTTTAGTATTTGTGTTTTCTAAAATACCACGAGCAGTTTCAACATCTTTACCTCTAATTAAATCCATAGTCATTCTTGCAAGTCTTGGTTTAATTAAAGCATTTTTGTGAATTGCATAAGCTTCCATGTTACCTCCTATTTATTTCCTGCATGGCCTGTAAACTTACGAGTTTGTGAAAATTCTCCAAGTTTATGTCCAACCATGTCTTCAGTAATATATACTGGTATAAAATCTTTACCATTGTGAACAGCTATTGTATGTCCTACAAAATCAGGAAAAATAGTAGATCTTCTTGACCATGTTTTAATAACTGTTTTTTTGTTACTTTTATTCATTTCTTGAACCTTTTTCATTAGCGATTCAGCTACATAAGGTCCTTTTTTCAAACTTCTTGCCATATTTCCTCCCTATTTTGCCTTTCTACTTACAATAAGTCTTTCACTTTTCTTTTTACTCTTACGAGTCTTAACACCAAGAGCAGGTTTACCCCAAGGTGTCATTGGGCTCTTACGTCCGATAGGTGCACGTCCTTCACCACCACCATGAGGGTGATCGTTAGGGTTCATAACAGATCCACGGTTAGTAGGTCTAACACCCATATGACGCTTACGTCCAGCCTTACCAAGATTTACTAACTTGTAATCTTCATTACCAACAACACCAATTGTTGCCATACAATTTCCAAGTACTAATCTTGTTTCTCCAGATTGTAAACGAACCATTACATATTTTCCTTCACGTCCTAGGATTTGGGCACTAGATCCTGCACTACGGCAGATTTCAGCACCTTTACCAGGTTGAAGTTCGATACAATGGATTGTTGTACCAACCGGAATATTCTTAAGTGGTAAAGCATTACCAACTTTGATATCGGCTCCTTCACCATTTTCGATGATTGCACCAACTTGTAATCCAGCTGGAGCAATAATATATCTCTTTTCACCATCTTTATAATTGATTAAAGCAATATTTGCTGTTCTATTTGGATCGTATTCAATAGATGCAACACGTCCAGTAACACCAATCTTATTTCTCTTATAATCAATCATACGGTATTTTCTTTTAGCTCCTCCACCAATGTGGCGAACTGTCATTTTACCTTGATTATTTCTTCCACCAGTTTTACTTTTAGTCTTAAGTAATGATTTAGTAGGCTTAGCCCCAGTTAATTCTTCATTAACTAGAGTTGTCATACCTCTACGACCATTAGTTGTAGGTTTATAATGTTTTATAGCCATTGTTTACCCTCCTAAATCTCAATTGAAGAACCTTCAGCTAATGTAACAATAGCCTTTTTATAAGTTTTAGTTCTTCCTGAGTATCTTCCAACTCTTCTTCTCTTAGATTTTGTATTTAATGTATTAACATTTTTAACGCTTACTTTAAATGCTTCTTCAACCGCTCTTTTTATATCAGTTTTAGTTGCATCCTTAGCAACTTTAAATGTATATACATTATTTTGTCTATTAGCCATTGATTTTTCAGTAATGACTGGTGCAATAATGATATCTGAATAATGTTTCATTATTTAAGCACCTCCTCAATTTTACTTATTGCTGGTTCGTCCATAACAACAACGTCAGCATTTACTAAATCATAGCAATTTACTTCATCAGCATATATTACTAATACATTTGGTAAATTTCTAACTGCTAAGTATAGATTTTCAGCATCATCACTTGTAACAAATAATATTTTGTTATCAAGTT
>ERZ1643251.656-NODE-656-length-46040-cov-44.339263_pt1 | contig 46040 bp, 48 predicted proteins | sample MGYA00579261_ERZ1643251 | MGnify/ENA primary metagenome ERZ1643251 (study PRJEB29033, sample SAMEA4952267) | chicken gut metagenome | biome: Broiler Chicken; feature: Gastrointestinal Tract; material: Caecum | place: Ireland | collected 2018 | study: Broiler... | reverse complement strand
CCTATCCCTTAAAAGGGGAGTGCTCTACCTGCTGAGCTACAGACGCATTTTTTATTAAATTTTAAATATTTCGGTTTTGTGGCGGTAAATTGTTCTTAATTTCGACCGCTTATTTAATGTAACAAGAACAAAATTTATCGTCAACAACTTTTTTTAATTTTGTATAACTTGCCGAAAAACCCTTAAAATTATCTGAATATTGTCTGATGTCTGTCAGGGCCGACGCTTATTATAGAAATTTTTACACCCATCAGCTGTTCCAGACAGTTCAAATATTTTTTTGCATTTTCCGGTAAATCTTCATATTTTCTGATACCAGTTATATCAGTTTTCCATCCGGCATGGGTTTCGTATACAGGTTCCAAAAATTCATGAATATTTACATTTGTCGGATAATATTCAAAAACTTTGCCGTCACGTTTGTCCTTATATGCTACGCATACCTTAATTTCATCAAAAGTATCAAAGACATCGAGCTTCGTAACAGCCATAGAGGTCAACCCGCTGACAAGCACTCCATACTTTGCAACAACAGCATCAAACCAGCCGGTACGTCTGGGTCTGCCTGTTGTTGTCCCAAACTCATGCCCGATATTACGAATTTTTTCGCCGACTTCGTCTGTCAACTCGGTAGCAAAAGGGCCTTCTCCCACTCTTGTGATATATGCTTTTGAAACACCGATAACTTCGTTAACAACATTAGGACCAAAGCCGCTGCCTGTAAAAGCTCCGCCGGCTACAGGGTTTGAACTTGTAACATAAGGATATGTACCCCAGTCAACATCGAGCATTACTCCCTGTGCGCCCTCAAACAAGATAGTACTTTTATTTTTAATTGCATTATGAAAAATCTCCTGCCAATCATTACAAATATACGGAGCAAGTGCATCTGCATATTTTTTACAATAATCAAGAATTTCTTGTTTTGTATAAGTTTTTAGCCCGTAAACATGCTCAAGTTCCTTATTTTTTAAAGGCAAAATATTATCCAGTTTTTTTGACAGCCCGTCAATATCATACAAATTCTGAACCTTGATACCATGTCTTGATACCTTGTCTGTATATGTAGGGCCGATACCTTTTTTGGTTGTACCTATTTTAGCCGAGCCTTTAGCTGTATCCTCACTGTATCCGTCAATATCAATATGATACGGCATAGTAATCGAAGCCAGCGGAGAAATTTTCAGACCGGATAAATCAATATTATCCTTTTTCAAGTCTTCTATCTCCTGACACAGAACAGAAGGATAAATAACAGTGCCTGCACCGATAAAACACAATTTGTTTTTATACAAAATACCAGAAGGAATTAAATGGAACTTAAAGGTTTTGCCATCATTTACAACAGTGTGGCCGGCATTACAGCCGCCTTGGTATCTGACAATAATATCTGCTTCTCTCGCAAGCAAATCCGTAATTTTAGCCTTGCCCTCATCACCCCATTGTGCGCCGATAACAATTGTATTTTCCATTTTTCATCCCTTTATATAAACAAATAAGCACTTATAAATTATAGAACAAACTAAAAATTTATGAAGAGTATATACTTTTTCAAAAAGCAAAAAATCAAGATATCATTTAAATACAGCCCTATTATCATGTTTTTTGTAACGAAATATTAAGCAAAGTATATATCAAAAAGGCAATTTTTATATACTATTTTACTTTATATATATACAAGAGAAAAATAAAAAAAGAGGATAAAGAGATGGGCTTCGCAATTTCACAATTAACTGCACAACAATTACAAAACAGACAATCTGATTACGAATATCAATTAACATTGATTACAAATACACTTCAAAGATTGGCTAACGAAGAAGCTGACATCACAATGAAACAAATGGCAGTTGGTCAGGCTTACATCGCAGCTAACACTGACGAAGAAGGTGTTCCTGATGAAGCCGCTATCGAATGGGTAAACAGCCAGGCATTCAATGCACAGTTCACAGCTAAATTGAAAGAAATCCAAGCAAAAGAACAACAGCTCGATATCCAGAAACAACAAATAGAAACTGCACAAAAAATGGCTTCAACTCAAGTTGAAGGCTGGGAAAAGAACACACAGTCCAACATCGAAAAAACATTCAAATACGGCAACTAATAAATCCTAATACCTAATTAAACAAAACATTAAAAGCAAAACTAGACTAATAGAACACTACAAAAAGACTAATAGAGAGAGAATAAAATGAGCGTATCAACAAACCCCTTTGCTAATTACACATTATCAATCACAGCACAATATCAAGGTACAAAACAAGCTATCGAAGAAACACAAAAGAAACCTGCAAGAAAAATCTACAGAAGCATGGATGCAATGCTCGAAGAATGCGTTTTCTTAGGTGCAACAAGATTCGGTACAAATTATATTGCATAACTTGATATAAAGAAAGTTTTTGGTCATTTCAAGCACTCACTTGAAAATGAACTTAATCTAGGCAAGGGGAAATAATTAGGTATTAAATAACTGAAGCGCAAACAGCGGACTTCAGTTTTTTTTTGCATCCTCAGAAAAATTTATGCCCCACCAACAATATGGTCTTTTGCATCTATATAATCAGAAATTAATTTAAAAATCTTTAGCAGTCTGTCACGGTCATGCAAATGCAAATAGCCGACTAAAACCTCAAAACCAGTAGCTATACGATGCAATGCCTGATTATGCTTTCTTGAAGAAGTTGTCGGAATATTACGTCCTCTGCGAATCAAATCCTGCTCTTTTTCTGTCAAATGAGGGCCGAGCATATTCAACAATTCACACTGAAAAGATGCTCTGACAAGAGCGGTATTAATTTTGTGCATACGAGCGAGATTAGAAGTAAGAAAAATAACTTTTTCTCTTATAAAAAGCTCATATACTGCATCACCGAGATGTGCGTAACATTTTAAATTCAACTCTTCCATAATTTAATTATAAAGGTAAGTTTAAGTTTTGTAAACATTAATATAAAAAAGTTGATTAAGAAAAAATTGTAATTATATAAAAAATATGAGCAATTCTAATATGATAAATCCTGCAAACTATTACAATCCGTTTGCTAAATACAATTATGTGAGCAAGACCAGAGGCGTGTATATGCCAAAGGACACAGAACCTCTTTTGAATGTTTCTGACTACGGTCTTGAAAAGTCATCTAGCATCTACAGCTCCAACTATGATGCAGAAACCGATGTCCTTCAGAGCATGGCAAAATCCGGCAGTGACAATGATTTGAGTTCAAAACTACTGGGATTTATTAACAAATTTTTAGATATAAAACACAGCTAACAAAAATTTTTATGTTTGCATATTATATATAAAGACCTAACCTTTATAAAAAATATGCAAATACAAGTCCCAACAACAAATATTAATAAAAGTTCTGTTTTTTCACAGTTTTGTGTCCCTGTAGCAAATTATTCTGAGCCACAAATATCAAAGCCAAAGGAAAAGCCAGCACAAAAAGTACCTGAGAAAAAGTCAGCCAGCAAAAGTTTTATAAAAAGATATAAAGAGCTGCAAAAAGAAGATAAAAAAAAATTCAATACCTTGATAAAAACTCTTTCTTATACACTGGCTGCCTTTTTGGGGTCAATACTGAATACAACAACTGATGCAATCTTTACCATAATCGCTTTAACTTGCGGTATTAAAGTTTTGCAAAAATATGTAAACAGTAAATTTTTGACAAACTTCTTAAACAAAAGATTTAACAACAAATTACAAGATTTCAAACAATTTGAAAATCTTGCAGAAAAAATGAAAAAAGAACACAATCTTGATAAAAAAAATGTAAAAATTTTTATAACAAAAGGTGATGATGCATATTACACAACAGATGGAAATAAAATCGTAGTAGGAGAAGAACTTAAAAGCGCATTGTTCCATGAACTGGGTCACGCTGTTATAGAAAACAACACAAGATTGCTCAGCATCTTGCAAAACGGAAGAGGACAATACAACAATATAGCTCTGCTGCTAAACACAATTATGATGGGTAACACTGTAAAAGCAGATAAAAACAAAAATAAAAAAGAAAAACAACATACACAAAAAAATGGAATACAAAAATTCTTACAGAAATATCCTTCAATCATACCGTTAATTGCTTTTTCTCCAGAATTAATAACAGAAATAGGCGCATCAACCTATGGATTAAAATTTTTGAAAAAAGAAGTTAAATCAGGCAATTTACCCAAAAAAGTGTTTAATAATATATTAAAAAGCTATTTAACCTGTTTTTCCACATATTTCTTTATTCCTGTGAGCATAGTTTTTGTTAACCATCTGAATAAAAAATTAACAAAAACACAACATTTAAAAATAAAAAGAGAACAACAGGAAAAAGACGGGATAAACACACTAAAAATAGCAATAGCAGCACCTATTGTTTCCTCAATTGCCAGTATACCTATGGCAAAAAACAGCATTTCTAGAAACGGAAGATTTTCAGAAGACCTGCTGAATAAAATATGCGACCAAGCTTACAAAAAACCTGAAAAATTGCCGCAAGCACTAAAAGATTTACACAAGACTTATCTTTCAAATATACCTGTTTTTAAGAACGCAACATTCACTTCTCTTTTAACAAATCCAGCAATGGACGTAATCAAAATGACAAGAGGGATTGAAACACTAACGGCAAAAGAACTTCTTATAAAATTCAGACAAGAGTTAGAAGGCATTTTATATGAATTTTACAGCACTTATGAAAACAAAATGTATGACAAACAAAGCTGCCCAAAAGAGAATGAAGAACTATACAAATTTATAGATAAAATAATAAAACAGCATAAAAAATCGTTTATAAAACGTACAACCTTAAAATCCACAGGTATAGCTATACTTGCAATTGTATTATTTAACAAATTTAAATATCTCTCAAAAAGATATGAAAAATACAAAGAAAAACAAGAACCTCAAATAACAGCAAAAAAGAAACGAAATGTTTAAATATTTGCACCACTGTGTGTTTATGCTAAAATTTAGTATGGACATAATGAATTAGGGGTGGAGAATTGAGCCAGCAAAATTTATTCGAAGACGGAAAAATAGTTCCTGTTAATATACGTGATGAGATGAAGCGTTCATACATTGACTACGCAATGTCTGTTATTGTAGGTCGTGCGCTTCCGGATGTAAGAGATGGTCTAAAACCTGTTCACAGACGTATTTTGTTTGCGATGAACGAGTTGGGTATGACACCGGATAAACCGTTCAAGAAAAGTGCGAGAATCGTCGGTGAAGTTCTCGGTAAATATCACCCGCACGGTGATATAGCTGTTTACGAATCTTTAGTACGTATGGCTCAGGACTTTTCTACCCGATATCAGACTATTGACGGGCATGGCAACTTTGGTTCTGTCGACGGCGACTCAGCAGCTGCAATGCGTTATACAGAAGCAAGAATGCACAAAATCACACAATCTATGCTCGCTGATATAGACTGCGAAACAGTAGATTTCAACCCGAACTTTGACGGTTCACTGCAGGAGCCTTCCGTACTTCCGGTAAGACTGCCTATGCTTTTATTAAACGGTGTATCCGGTATTGCTGTAGGTATGGCGACAAATATCCCGCCGCACAACCTTAACGAAATCGTGGACGGAACAATCGCCCTGATTGACAATCCAGATATCACTGTAGACGGTTTAATGGAACACATAAAAGGCCCTGACTTCCCGACTGCGGCAACAATTGTAGGTCTTCATGACATAAAACAGGCATATACTACAGGCAGAGGCTCCATAAAAATGAGAGCTGTTGCACAGTTTGAAGAAATTCCGGGCGGCGGCGGACGTCAGGCAAGAACAGCTATCATTGTTACAGAAATCCCGTATCAGGTTAACAAAGCTCTTCTTATAGAAAAAATTGCTGAACTGGTAAGAGATAAAAAAATCGACGGAATTTCTGACCTGCGTGATGAGTCAGACCGTGAAGGTATGAGAATCGTTATCGAACTCAAACGTGATGCAAAACCGGAAGTTGTTAAAAACAATCTGTTTAAATACACACAACTTTCAACAACCTTCGGTGTAAATATGGTTGCGCTGGTAGGCAAACAGCCCAGACTGCTGAACCTTTATGAAGTATTAAACGAATTTGTTGAACACAGAGTAGAAGTTGTTACAAGAAGAACAATCTTCTTCCTCAAAAAAGCAAAAATCAGAGCGCATATCTTGGCCGGTTTGATGATTGCACTGGGCAGCCTTGATGAAGTTATTGAACTGATTAAAAAATCAAAAACAACTGATGAAGCAAGAGTCGGCTTAATGAGCAGATTCGGACTCGATGCCGATCAGGCAAACGCTATTTTGGAAATGCAATTAAGACGTTTGACCGGATTGGAACAGGATAAAATCAAATCCGAATACGAAGAACTCAAAAAGAAAATTGCTGAATACGAAGCTATCCTTGCTGACAGACAAAAAGTATTAAATATTATCAAGGACGAATTGAGAGAAGACAAAGAAAAATATGGTGATGACAGACGCACACAAATAGTTCCGGAAGCTGATGAAATGACCATAGAAGATTTGACACCTAACGTACCTATGGCTGTATTTATTACACGTCAGGGATACTTAAAGAGAATCTCTCTTGATACATTCGAACGTCAGAACCGTGCTACAAGAGGCAAAGGCGGCATAAAAACAAAAGAAGACGATGACGTAGAACACTTCTTTACTGCAATGATGCACGACAAAGTCCTTTTCTTCAGCTCAAAAGGTACTGTATACAGTCTTAATGTATACGAATTTCCAGAAGGCGGAAGACAGGCAAAAGGTCTGCCTATCATCAATGTATTGCCTATCGAGCAGGATGAACAAATCACTGCTGTTGTTCCGGTTAGTGATTTCAAATCCGCATCGAACCTCATCATGCTTACGCAAAAAGGCTATATCAAGAGAATTTCACTCGACAACTTTGAAAATATTAGAAAAAGCGGCATAATCGCAATCGGTCTGGAAGAAGGCGATACATTATGCTGGGTAAAACAGGCTCAAGACAATGATGAGGTAATAATCGGAACCTCATGCGGTATGGCTATCAGATTCCCGATTAGCGATCTTCGTCCTCTGGGCAGAAGTGCAAGGGGTGTAAACTCTATGAAGCTCAGAAGCGGAGATAAAATCATAGGATGTGATATAGTACCAAAAGACTATGATGCAGATTTGCTGGTAGTGACATCAGACGGCTTTGGTAAACGTTCAAAACTTTCTGAATTCAGACCGCAAAACAGAGGCGGCATCGGACTTATTGCGACCAAATTTAAAACATCATCCTCAAGACTAGTTGCATTGACAATAGTTGAAGAAAAAGACGAAATTATGGTTGTGACACAAAACGGTGTTGTATCAAGAATCAAAGCAGACTGCATCTCCAGACAGGGCAGACCTGCAACAGGTGTCAAAATTCAGAATCTCTCTGAAGGCGATATGGTTTGTACAATAAACAAAATCGTTGACCCGGACACTGATGAAGAGTTAAAAGACAGCATGCCTGCAGCTGCAGCAGAAACAGCCGCTGACGAATCTGTTCAACAGAGCATGCTGGATAATATTACACAACAGGAAGACAATAGCGAAGAATAAATAAAAGAAAGGTTTTTAAGATGAAAAGAATAACATCATTCAGAAAAGATTTGGAAGCAAAAAAAGCAGTCAAAATTATTGCAGGTATTGATAATTTTGATATGGAAAGAGTAAGAAACGTTGTTATCGCAGCTGATCAGGCAGGTGCTTCTGCTGTTGACATTTGCGCTAACGAAGAAATTATTAAAATGGCAAAAGAAACAACATCATTGCCTGTATTTGTTTCTTCAATCGTTCCTCAGGATCTTGCAATGGCAGTAAAAGCAGGTGCTGATGCTATTGAAATCGGTAACTTTGACGCTCTTTACAAAAAAGGTATGAGAATGTCAGCAGAAGAAATCCTTGATATTGTTAAAGAAACTCTCGCTTTAATTGGCAATTCAAGCGTTTTTGTTTGTGTTACAGTTCCCGGCCACATTGATATTGCTTCACAAATTGCTCTTGCAAAAGAATTGGAAGCTTTAAACATTGACTTAATCCAAACTGAAGGTGCAGCAACAGTAAAAGCTCAATCTAACGGCGCAAGAGGTTTGTTAGAAACTGCTCAAGTTTCTATTGCAAACACTATCGAACTTGCAAGAAACGTAGAAATCCCTGTAATGACAGCATCAGGATTGACAACAACAACTGTTCCGATGGCTATCGCAGCCGGTGCAAGCGCAGTTGGTGTAGGTTCTTGCGTAAACAAACTCAAATCACAAATCGAAATGATTGCAGCTGCTACAGCTATTGTAGAAGCAGTAAAAGGCACAAAATCAGCAAAAAGAGAAGAAGCTGCTGTATAAACAAACAGATAAATAAAATCTCGTAAAAAAAAGAGTCCTTTTAAATCAAGGACTCTTTTTTATTGGCATCAAATATTTCATATAGTCAACTGACTCCGACTACTTTTTGAACCTGTGCAATTGGCAAGTCCGTTTTGTTAAACAAGTCCGGCACAGGCAACAAGTACATGGGGTCACTTCCGATATACTTATGCTTTTGCGTCCTCGCTACCTCTCGCAAATATGCCACTGGCATATTTACTCGGCAGAGTGTGTACACTTCTAGCTTGAGATGTAGGCGAGTTTACGAGCCGTACATATCAGGATGCTCTTGAGTACAAGCGAAGCCGACTCTGACAATGTGTTATTTTGAGAGAATAGACGGTTCAAAGACCTTCAAATCAACAAGCTGTTCAACATATTTGTCAATCGGGCCGTCTTTTACCAGCCAGCCATGGTCTGCTTCGATAGAGGCTTTTAACATTTTTGCAAAACGTTCTTTGTCATTATAAATATTAACAGCCTCTTCAAAGATTTTTCCAAGATTTTCACCGTTAATATGGACTGCATCAATATTCGGGTCAAATCTGTGCTGATACTTAACAAACAAGGCATTCACCTTATCAGTCAGGTTGGCTGTCAGTCCGCCGACTTCATTTGTTATAGGTATTGAGCCGTTAAATTTAGCATTTTCTTTGTGAACAAGACCAAATGGCTCAAACCAGCTGGGCATAGGTGTATAATCAGCCATCATCTTGCAGGCGTCATATCTGCCGGGTTCGCCGAACAGGCTCGTTGCAACCATTCTTTTTGCTGCAGCAGGGTTTGTTTTTGCCAGTTCTCTTTTTGCATTCAAGAAATAGTTCATATACTGCGGAGTTGCACCTATACCCTGAATATAGAATACAGGATAATTGTCGCCTTTATAGTTTTTATAAAATTCCAAAATACCTTTGGAATAAATATCTACACCTTTCTGGTCTTCTATTCTTCCGGCGAGTGTAAATATCGGAGTATCCGCATTTACACCGGACAAATCAGTAGCTTCCGGCATGTACAGTTTCATTGGATTTTCTGCTCCTGACGAAGCCTTTGCCTGTTCTACTTCTTTCACTATTTTATCTATATAGACGCCTTTATTTTTATTGTGCCAGCTTAGAATGTCAACATTCTTAGAATACGGAGTAATTGAATTTTGCGGCAGATTCAAATCCTTTTCCATTTTTCTGGCGACTTTTTCTGAAAGAATATTATTAGATGTGTCGCATCCGTTGTTTATGCCCAGCAATGTTTTCCTATATTTCACATTTTTAGAATCAATATTATTTCTTAAAAGTATGCTGTTTAAATAGTTGTCATCAGCGTATTCAAACATTCTGGCTCTCATTTTGAATATATCGTGAACAGAACCGCCAAAACCACCGTGAGATGCAATGTCTACAGCATACTGTTCTGACACAGGCACCAGCAAATCAGAGTAGCTTGCAGCCATCATTTGCGGATTTATATCAGAGCCGGTCATCATAGAGTTCAAAAGATACTGAGGCAAGCCAGGTTTATCTTTTACAACGGCAATATCCGGCATATATGCATTTTCAACAATTTTTGCCGCATGTTCGCCGAACATAATATTGAACATACGCTCCTGACTGAAACCGACACTGCCTTTATACTCTACATTGTGCAGAATTGTAATTATCGGAAGGTTTTGCAACTTATCAGCTTTTTGCGGATCCATACCATAGAATTTTTTAACAGTAGTAAGCTGTCTTAAAATAGCTGATATCGGGCCTGTATGCCAGTCATTGCCGATTATTGCATCAGCACCGAGTTTTACAAACTCTTTTTCCGGTGTTTTTGTTTTTTCATTGATAATGACATTACCGGCATCATCAACTTTATCCAGAGCCTTCAGGACAAAATTGCTTTCGTCGCTTCTATACAACTGTTCCGTAAAGAATTTAGAAAAATATGTCATTCTTTCTGTTTCACCGGAAGAAAGTGTATCGTTTCTGTAAAGGTTAAATTTTTCACCCTCATTGAGCAGTCTGGCAGACAGGTCAAACTTTTTGGAATCATAAAAAGTTGTTCTGTATCTTCCGTAGGCTTCTATTTCTTTTGTTCTGTCATTTTTTACTATTTTTACAAAATCAGTTTCGTAAGGTTTTCCGGCTTTTAGAGCATCGGCAATTTGTTTTCTTACATCTTTAGACAAGCGTGGTCTTAAAGATTTCCAGTCCACAGGAGCCTCTATTAAATCAGTGATGTAAACATTTACCTTTTCGTTTATTATTCCTTTTTCCGTATGCAGAGGAACCAGCATCTCCTGTACAGGATTTAATGTTGCCATAACCTCCTGTTTTTTTACGGTATTATTTTCCATAAATTTTCTTACATACTGATATTGACCCTCAAATTTACCTGTTTTTTCAGAAATTTTAGAAACCTTTGAATAGAACTGATTTGGTGCAACCTGCCCCAGATACAATGGTGTATCAAGAATCAGCGCACCCTGCTGATGTCCGTTCATCACTGCTGCAAGGTTTGAGGCAATGTCTTTTGGAACAACAGCCATACCGCCGGCTTTTGTATAAGGGACAAGCTCAGAGGTCGGCATTCTGACAATAGCATATTTTGGCGGTTTGTTTTCTCGTTTTACCAGTCCGAAAATACGTTTTGTAGATTCACTGCGAAGGATATTTCGCATTTTTTCTTCAACTTTTCCTGTTATTTCGCTCACAATAGTGCCGAGATTCATTTCTACACCGTAGACATTTACTTTTCTTGTCTGGTAGATTCCAGGGACCTCAAAGTTAGGTTTTGGGATATTATCTATTCTGTAATTTATAGAGTTAACAGAATTGCTCGTGTTATTAGAAACTTTGTTCAACTCATCTTTAACGCCGTCTATTGTTTTATTAACATCATTTTTTATATTATTGACATCATTTTTTACTTTATTTACATCTGTTTTAACAGTGTTTACTGTATTTGTCGCATTATCAATTTTTGTAATTGAATTGTCTAATTTTTTTGCAATATCAGAGAAAGTTTTTTTCAGATTTTTTGTAGATTTTAAATTTTTATGCAATGCAACACCTGCAACTCCAAGAGAAGCTAAAGCCACGGCAGAACTGACATAAACAAATCTTTTTGAATTTTTATCCGGCTGAGGCTGCATTAAAGGAGGCGTCTTTGGATTATTGTTTTGTTGATAACCGTTGTTTACGGAAGAGATAAGTCCGGCTAGTTTTTCAGACCCGAAAGAAATTTTTTTAATTGCACACATAAATATATCCTCTTTTTTCTACATAAAATTGCAAAAAATAAAGTACGTAAAACGTAAGGATTTATTATTTACTAAATTTCCCCACACAAATATGAACAGATAAATATCAGACAGATAAATATCCGGTTGTAAAATGCAGTAAAATAATAAACATAGATTTAAGAATAACCTTAAATCGCATTTTATTATAAATCGAGCAATATGGCATGTCAATAATACAACAGGATTTTAACATCTTTACTAATTACCATGTTTTTACGAAAATATAGATGTAAAATATACGGATACAAACAAAAAGAGGTGTATTATGAAAAAATCAGTTCATGATTTGGGCGACATCAAAGGAAAAAGAGCTTTAGTTCGTGTTGACGTAAACGTTCCTATGGACGAAAACAAAAACGTTACTGACGACACAAGAATCAGAGCAATCCTTCCTACAGTACAATTTTTAAAAGATAAAGGTGCAAAAATTATCCTTATGGCTCACCTTGGCAGACCAAAAGGAGAATGGAAAGTTGAAGAGTTTTCTTTAGAACCTGTCGCAAAATATTTGTCTAAAGTATTGGGCGAAGATGTATTGTTTGTAAAATCACCTGTAGGTGAAGGCGCAGACAAAGAACTCGAAGCCCTGAAAGACGGTCAGGTTGCTTTGCTTGAAAACATCAGATTCTACAAAGCTGAAGAAGCAAAAGATGATGATATGACTTTTGCCAACGAACTTGCAAAACTCGGTGATTTCTACGTAAATGACGCTTTTGGCGCAGCACACAGAAACCACACATCAACTGCTAAACTCGCTAAAGTTTTGAAACCTGCTGTTTCCGGCTTGTTGATGGAAAAAGAAATCAGATGCTTGTCTCAAGCACTCGACAATCCTGTAAGACCGTTTACAGCTGTTGTCGGCGGTGCAAAAGTTTCTTCTAAAATCGGTGTTTTAGAAAACTTAATCGACAAAGTAGACAACCTCATCATCGGCGGCGGTATGGCTTACACATTTGTAAAAGCTAACGGCGGCAAAATCGGAAACTCTATCTGCGAAGATGACCAGATGGATGTTGCAAAAGCTATCGAAAAAAAAGCTGCTGACAAAGGCGTAAAAATCGTTATGGCTACAGATGTTCTTGCTACTGACGATTTCTCCGGCAAAGGCACTAACAAAATCACTCCTGTTGACCAGATTCCTGACGGATATGAAGGTGTTGATGCAGGCCCTGATACACAAAAAGCTTTTGCAGAAGTAATCAAAAACTCTAAAACAATATTGATGAACGGCCCTGTTGGTGCTTTTGAAAACCCTGCTTTTGCTGAAGGTACAAAAGCTGTATTGAAAGCAATCGTAGAAGCAACTAAAAACGGTGCTGTTTCTGTTATCGGCGGCGGCGACTCAGTTTCTGCTGCAAAACAATTCTGCAACGCAGAAGATTTTACTCACGTTTCTACAGGCGGCGGTGCTTCCTTAGAATTTATCGAAGGTAAAGTTCTTCCAGGTGTTGCAGCACTCGATGACAAGTAATCGATATTTATTAAATTAAATATTTGATAAAAAGCAGTCTTTTAATAAAAAGGCTGCTTTTTTGCTATGCAAAATCTTTATACTTGTAAGGCTTTTATCTTTTTTCTATTATTTTATATAGACTTGTGTCTTATCAAATGATTAGGGAATGGATTTATTATGCACAAAATAATAGAAGAAGCTCAAGAAAAAGTACAAGAGCAGTTTAAACAGGTAGATAAAATTAAAGAATATAATCAGGAAAAAGTTCTATCAGCCTATAGAAAAAACAAAATAGGGCTTGAACACTTTGCCACAGTGAGCGGTTACGGCCACGATGATATGGGCAGAGAAACGCTGGACAGAACTTTTGCAGATGTATTTAAAACAGAAGCAGCAATTGTAAGAAACCACTTTGTCTCAGGAACACATGCTATAGCCTGTGCGCTTTTTGGCAACTTGCGACACGGAGAAAAACTTGTTTCTGTAGTTGGCACACCCTATGACACAATGGAAGAAGTCATAGGCACACGAGGAAATTACAGAGCATCGCTAATGGGTCACGGTGTATTGTACGAAGAAATACCGCTCGTAAACAATATGGATGTCGATTATGAAAAACTTGAAAAAACAATAGACAAATCCGTAAATATGGTTACCATTCAACGCTCAAGAGGATATTCAACAAGAAAATCTCTCGACATAGCTGCAACAAAAAAGGTAATAGACATTGTAAAATCAAAAAATCCGGACTGCATTTGTTTTGTTGACAATTGCTACTGCGAGTTTGTTGAAGAACAAGAACCTCTGGAAATCGGGGCAGACATTGTAGCAGGTTCTCTTATAAAAAACCCGGGAGGCGGAATAGTAGAAACAGGCGGATACATTGCAGGAAAACAGGAATATGTTGAGCAGGCTGCATACAGATTGACAGCCCCGGGCATAGGCCCTGACGGCGGTGCAATGCTGAACCAGACCCGTTTGATATTTCAGGGATTATTTATGGCACCATCCATTGTTGCAGAGGCAATCAAGGGTGCTATTTTGGCATCACAGGTTTTTGAGGACATAGGTTTTATTTCTACACCAAAACCTCACGAAAAAAGAACAGACCTGATTCAGACAATCGAATTTGGAAAACCGGAGCCGTTGTTAGCTTTTTGCAAGGCATTGCAGCACAATTCGCCTATAGAATCATATCTCACACCAATACCGGACGAAGTCCCCGGATATGAAGACAAACTGATTATGGCAGGCGGAAGCTTTATAGAAGGCTCAACAATAGAACTTTCTGCTGACGGGCCGATGAGAGCGCCTTATGCAGCATATATGCAGGGCGGTTTAAATTATGCTCACGTAAAAATTGCGCTGGATGGTGTGTTAAAGGAACTCGGGCTTTAAAATATAAAAATATAAAAATAAAAAGCACAAGAAAAAAGAGCCTCATTAAATATTTGAGGCTCTTTTTATTTTATATCAACACATTAAGGAGCAGCGTTTAAAGTTTTTATGATGCTGTCAGAAATATCAACCGTACCGTACAAGGTTGTATTGCTGGTCAAAATAAGAGCATAAACTCCTTTTTTGCCTTCAGCATCGATTGCTTTTTTTACATCTCTTTCTATACCCTGCAGTGCAGCAATTTTATCTTTCTGGAGCTTATCCATTTTTGCTTTTAACTCTTTAGCATATTTATCTTCCAGTTTTTTTCTTTCTGCATCAGTTGTTGCTGCAACTACACTTTTTTGTGCATCAACAATAAATACTCTGATATCAGCTTCTCTCTGCTGGAATGTTTTGTTGATAGTAGCTGTTTTTTTGTAGCCTTTCAAAACCTTGTCAATATCGACAGAAGCGTATTTGTCTGCGGCAAAAACAGGTGTAGCCATAGCAAGAAGTGCAATTAAAGTAAATAATTTTTTCATCTGTGTTCTCTCTTTTTTCTATTTACCAATTTATTTATATAACACTACCATATTTAAATGAATTAGTAAACAATACTAAAACAAAAAGCGGATAATTTTATTATCCGCCTTTGTTAGAAAATTAATATTTAAAAGAATCTTTCAAGCTGTTAATAGCATCTTTTCTTTGTTGTTGTCTTTGTTGAGCAGCTTTCTTTTGTGCTTCTTGTTTTTTCTTATAAGCATCTTTTTTTGCTTGTTGTTGTTTTTTATATTCTTCTTGTTTTTTCTGCCAAGCAGCTCTGTCTGCTTCTCTTTTCTTTTGTGCTTCTTCTTGTTTTTTCTGATATTCGTTTATTTTTGCATCCTGTTTTTTAATTGCAGCATCTCTTTTATTTTGATAATCCTGCATGAAGTTTGATGCAGCGAAAGAAGCACCCGTGCTGAATATAAATGCTGCTGCCAACAAAAGTGTTGTAAGTTTTTTCATAATAACCCTCCATTTCTCAGGTTAAGATTATAGCAACATTTAATAAAGTTATCAAGTTCAAAAATCCTCAGGAACATACAGCTCAGAGCTATCCAATTTTCTGCGTGTTTCTTCATAAGAAGAAGACTCACACGCAATAGTTTGATAAGTTTTTACAATAGAAATAACATCATCTGTCGACAATCTTACCAGCCTGCGCCCGTGCAAATTTTCCACAATCACTGCCATATTACACAATCTCCTTTTTATATAGAAGAAATCGGCAGCAGCAAAAATTACTTTAAAAATATCATTAATATTGTTTAGAAAAGCTTTTTCATATTTTAAAAATTATTTGTATATAGAATACAGTTTAAAAAATTTATAAACACATGAGTAATTTATTAACCTTAGTATTGCAATTAGAATCTAAACAAAGTTCAAAAATTTAAGGAGGAATAAAAAACATGAATAACTCTATTATTCAAGCACAGTGTGTTTACCTGAACGAACTGAACCATCTTTTCATAGATTTGGAATATACAAAAAACCAAAACAAAAATTTTAATGTGTACAGAAGCAGAAGCTTTAATCAAAAAAACAAAAAATATTTGCAGATGGAAGAGATTAAAGAAGCACTGAAGCAGGTGGACAAAAACTCCTTAAAATATATTTATTTGACAGGCAAAAATGCAATGTCCCATCCGGAATTCAATCACATACTAAGGCTGTGCCTCTCATACTGTTCCGTAACAATTTTTTCTGACGGCAGCTGTATTAATGACAAAAAAGCAAGATTCTTAAAACGTGTAGAAGAAGAAGGAAATAACGAAATAATATTTAAAATCCAAATAAACCACTACAATGAAAAAACAAATGACGAAATCACAGGCCGTGGTTCATTTCGTATGGCATTGCACGCAATTACAGCATTGAACAAATACGGCTTTAACCCCATACTCGTGATAAAAACAAACAAAAATGATATTGCTGATTTAAAAGAAGGTTTTTGTGAACTGGGGAAGAAATTTAAATTTGAAACAGAAGATATTAACTTATCTTTTATCCCTTATATAAAAGAACAAAATGACACAGACAGTCAAAAAAATGATATTAATATAAATCCGTCCGATTCAAATTTTGAACTGGACTGCATGAGTTCTAGAGTTCTGGCAAAATCAGGAATTTACACCTGCCCGCTTTTAATAAACGACTACAGAGGACGCTGCGGAGCAACGCTGTCTGACTACAGCAAAAAATGCTATCTCGAAACAGAAGAATGCCAGAAATGCAAAAACTTCGGCCGAAAAATCTACAGCAACAATTGGGCCTAAACAAAAAAGCGGGGCCAGAAAACTTTTAGACCAAGCCCGCAAACTTTTTTTATCGCAACCCCGAAAAAAGTGCCTGGATGTCAACTGACCCACATGTATATAGTTCCACATTTGTAGTAATTTTAAACATGCTCTTAACAATTATTTACATTAAAATTTCCTGAGCAATTAAATCGCCTATTCTTGTGGTACCGACCAGTGTTGTCCCTTCAGAATAAATATCCTGAGTACGATATCCTTTTTTCAAAACAGATTTTACAGCTGTTTCTATATCATCAGCTGCAGCATCTTTGCCAAAAGCATAACGAAGCATCATCGCCGCAGACAAAATTGTTGCAATCGGATTTACTATATCTTTCCCTTTTAAATCAGGAGCAGAACCGTGAATCGGTTCAAACATACCTCTATTGTTATCAGACAGACTAGCACTCGGCAGCATACCCAAAGAGCCTGTGAGCATTGATGCTTCGTCAGAAAGGATATCTCCGAAAATATTGCCTGTCACAACAACATCAAACTGTTTCGGATTTCTAATCAGCTGCATTGCTGCATTGTCAACATACATGTGAGTAAGTTCAACCTCGGGATAATTGTTGGAAACAGAAGTAACAACCTCTCTCCACAATCTCGAAGCATCAAGGACATTGGCCTTGTCAACAGAACAGACCTTTTTCCCTCTTCTCATTGCTGATTGGAATGCGACATGTGCAATTCTTTCCACTTCTTTTTCATAATAAATCATATTGTTAAAACCGGCACGCTGTCCGTTAACAATTTCTATCCCTCTTGGCTGGCCAAAATAAACATCGCCTGTCAATTCTCTTATCATTAAGATATCAACACCTTGTACAATTTCAGGTTTTAAAGTAGAAGCTTCAAGAAGTTCATCAAAAACTATTGCAGGACGCAAATTTGCAAAAAGGTTAAGAGCCTTTCTTATCCCGAGCAATGCTTTTTCCGGACGAACCTCGGGCGGAAGCGTATCATATTTCCAATCACCGACAGCACCGAGAAAAACAGCATCAGCATCTTTGGCTATTTGTATTGTAGATTCAGGCAGAGGTTTTCCGCAGTCGTCATAGGCGCACCCGCCTATTAATGCTCTTTCGTACTCAAATTGATAACCGTATTTTTTCTCTACGGCATTTAAAACTTTTACACCCTCATCCACAACTGCAGGGCCTATACCGTCACCGCCTAACAATGCTATTTTGTATCTCACAATTCACTCCTGATTAAATTACTAAACAAAATTACTAATTACACACCGAGTTTCTTTTTAGTGTAATTTATTAATCCGCCTTGCGCAATCAAATCTTGAATTTCTTGCGGAAATTTTTCGCAGATATATTCTTTGTTTTTTGTTAAATTTTTTACAATACCGTTTTTTAAATCAACACAAATTTTATCACCCTTATCGCATTCGTCGCAAAGCGTAGGATGTTCCAAAATAGGCAGACCTATATTTATAGAATTTCTAAAAAATATCCTCGCAAAAGATTTTGCAATAACAACAGAAACTCCGCTCGATTTTATTGCAATAGGTGCGTGTTCACGAGAACTTCCGCAGCCAAAATTTTCACCGGCAACTATGATGTCACCTGCTTTTACATTTTGTGCAAAAGTTTTATCAATATCCTCTAGACAATGTGAAGCGAGTTCTTTTTCGTCAGATGTATTTAAATAACGTGCCGGTATTATAACATCAGTATCAATATTGTCATCATATTTCCAACAATTTCCTACAAGTGGTGTATTCATGGTCAATCTCCATTTACAAATATGCAAAATTATAATATAAATAATAATATAAAATTTATCTGTTTGTGATACAAGAAGAAGGAGATTTGAAAGATGAATTATTACATTGGCGAAGCAGCTGGTAAAGTTTACGAATTTTTAGCAGATCAAAAAAACAACGAAGCTACTATTTCTAAAATCCAAAAAGAATTAGACCTCAGCGAAAACTTCGTAAACATGGGTATCGGCTGGTTGTCACACGAAGGTAAAGCAGACCTTTCCGGTAAAGGTGCTAGAACAAAAGTTAGACTTACAGAAGATTCTATCAACTAGTTTTAGTTTTTAAATAGAAAAAGAGCAGACGAAAAATCTGCTCTTTTTTTGTATTTATTTTTACAAATATTCATCAAAAATCTTATGAAAAATTTCAAAAAATTTGATACAATAATTTTGGAGTTATTACAAATTTCTTTTGTTAAAGTATTACATAAAAAAGGAGAACAAAATGAACTATTTCATCGGAGAAGCAGCCGGCAAAGTTTACGAATTTTTAGCAGATCAAAAAAACAACGAAGCTACTATTTCTAAAATGCAAAAAGATTTAGACCTTGATGAAAATTTCGTATCAATGGGTATCGGCTGGCTCGCTCACGAAGGCAAAGCAGACCTTTCAGGCAAAGGTGCCAGAACAAAAGTAAAATTAACAAATATGTAATTTTACACAAAAATTTTTATAAAAAACAAAAAAGAGCGGAAAAATTTTTCGCTCTTTTTGTTTGTGTTTAATTTTTTGATAAAATAAAAAATAAGAAAATTACACAAAAGGAACAAAAATAATGGAAGAAAAAATTGAAAAAAAAGAATTTCACTTAAAAGAAGAATTTATAAAACAGGCACAGGAAATTTCCAGAGGTGCAGAACTCTTACCGGGCGGGGTAAAGGAGCTTGCTATTAAATTGCAAAAATCAAAAGAATCCGGAAAACCCATCCGTGTAAAACTCGGAATGGATCCTACACGTCCTGACCTTCACCTCGGACACACTGTTGTTATGAAAAAACTGAAAAAATTTCAGGAACTCGGCCACACAATAGTTCTTTTAGTAGGCGGTGCAACTGCAATGGTAGGCGACCCTTCCGGAAAATCAGAAACACGCCCTGCACTGACAAAAGAACAGGTAGAAGAAAACGCAAAAACATACTTTGAACAAATGTCAAAAGTACTCGATACATCAAAAGCAGAAGTTGTAAACAATGCAGACTGGCTGCACAAAATGAATCTCATTGATTTGTTAAAACTAGCCTCAAACGTCACAGTAGCCCAGATGATGACACGTGACGACTTTGCAAAAAGATATGCGGAAGGAAAACCAATAGCAATACACGAATTTTTCTACCCGCTTATGCAGGCTTATGACTCTGTAGCCATTGATGCAGATATAGAACTCGGCGGAACAGACCAAAGATTTAATGTTCTTCTCGGCAGAGAAATCCAATCCGCTTACGGCAAACCGACTCCTCAGATGGTTATGCTCCTGCCTCTGATTGAAGGAACGGACGGACTTGTTAAAATGTCAAAAACTTATCCGGAACACTGCATATCTTTAACAGACAGTGCAAAAGATATGTACGGAAAACTTATGTCTATTCCTGATACATTGATTATTAAATACTTTAGTCTTTTGACTGATATTTCCGACGAAGAATTAAAAAATATTGAAGAAAGATTAAAAACAGAAAACCCACGTGATATAAAAATGCAGCTTGCATACACTATCACAAATGAATATCACAGCGATGAAGAAACAAAAAAAGCACAGGACGAATTTGTTAACGTTGTTCAAAACAAAGGAATCCCAGAAGATATTGAAACACACGTAATGAAACAAGAAACAAACATTCTTGACCTGCTTATGGAACTCGGCTTTGTAGCCAGCAAAGGCGAGGCAAAAAGACTTATTGCAGGCGGCGGGATAAAATTGAATAACGAAAAAGTTTCAGATATAGCCCTCATGGTTTCTGTACCGGAATCACCTGTAGTGTTACAATCAGGAAAAAGGAAGTTTATGAGGTTAACTAATGGCTAAAATCCATGAAAATATTTTAGAACTGATTGGCAATACACCGCTCGTCAAATTGAATAAAATTAACGACGGCTATGCCGATGTTGTTGTCAAACTGGAATATTTTAACCCTGCAAATTCTGTAAAAGACAGAGCAGCTTTGAATATGATAGAACAAGCTGAAAAAGACGGTTTGTTAGACAAAGACACTGTTATAATCGAACCGACAAGCGGCAACACCGGTATCGGGCTGGCTCTTGTCTGCGCTGTCAGAGGATACAAACTCATACTTACCATGCCGGAAAGTATGAGTGCAGAAAGAAGAAAAATGCTATCTGCTTACGGTGCAGACATTGTTCTTACCTCTGCAGAAGCAGGAATGAAAGGTGCTGTGAATGAAGCAATGAGAATCGCAGAGCATTTTCCGAAAAGCTTTATTCCTTCTCAATTTTCAAATCCTGCTAATCCGCAAATCCATGAATTAACAACCGCTCAGGAAATTATTAAAGATACGGACGGAAAAGTTGATATATTTGTTGCATCTTTTGGCACGGGTGGAACAGTTTCCGGCGTAGGAAAAGCCCTCAAAAAATTCAATAAAGATATAAAAATTGTTGCAATAGAACCGGAGGAAAGCCCCCTTGTAACACAGGGAATAGCCAGACCACACGGCATACAGGGCATAGGGGCAAACTTTATCCCCCAAAACCTCAATATGGATGTTATTGATGAAGTTGTTACGGTATCAACAAAACACGCAATAGAAACAGCAATAAATATGTCTAAAAAAGAAGCCATCTGCTGCGGTATCTCCTCAGGAGCAAACGTATATGCAGCACTGGAACTATCAAGAAAAGAAGAAAACAAAGGCAAATTGATAGTGGCAATGACCTGCGACTATGGCGAAAGATATCTCTCTACCCCGTTATTTGATACAACAGCAGTAATGTAAAAGAAGGAAAAAATGCTTTTTAAACGTGCCTTGAGCCAGATAAAAGAAGATATAAAAACAATCTATGACAAAGACCCCGCAGCAAACAATATAGTAGAAGTCTTTTTGTGCTATCCCGGGCTGCACGCACTAATTGCCCACAGAATAGCACACAAGCTAAGATACTGGGGTATCCCTGTCATTCCGAGATTGATTTCATACTGGAGCAGAATATTTACCGGTATTGAAATACACCCCGGAGCAAGAATCGGAAGACGATTTTTTATTGACCACGGGATGGGAGTTGTTATAGGTGAAACTACATATATAGGTGACGATGTACTGATTTATCAGGGTGTAACCCTTGGCGGTACAGGCAAAGAACACGGAAAAAGACACCCGACCCTTGAAGATAACGTCATTGTAGGAGCTGGAGCAAAGGTCTTAGGCAACCTTAGAATAGGCAAAAACTCCAGAATCGGAGCAGGCTCGGTAGTAGTTGATGATGTTCCGGAAAATTCCACTGTAGTCGGCATCCCCGGCAGAGTAGTGCATCAGAGGATAATGGTTGACGGCCAGCTTATGCACAACAGGCTGCCCGACCCGATAAAATGCCAGTTGAACAGGCTGACTTATGAAGTTGCAGAAATAAAAGAACAGCTGAATATTTCAACCGGCCAACATAATGAGCAGCAATGATATAATTTACACTTCTTAATTTTAGAGGGTATGTATTTTTTATATTTTTTTGTATAATAAAAAGGCAGGGTGGTTTCCTGCATTTTATAAATAAATTAAAAGGAGAAAGAAATGAAAGTAAAAATTAATGATGGATGCATAGCTTGCGGTGCTTGCGAATCAGTTTGCGATGCAGTATTTTCTATCGAAGACACAGCTGTAGTTAACGAAGCTGCTGTTGCTGGTAACGAAGATTGCGTTAAAGAAGCTGCTGAATCTTGTCCTGTAGGCGTTATCGAAGTTGAAGAATAAGCTTTTCTTTACTTATTGATAAATAAATATAAAAAACAGCTCTGTTTTATTTGAAACAGGGCTGTTTTTTTGTATAAATAAAATTATGAACAGATTAGAAAAAATTGATAAAACCATTAAGGGTATAAAAGACGCAAACCTGCCGCAAAGAGATTTTGTAAAAATGATGGAAACCTTCCATGACCCTTTTAAAGTGCTGATTTGCTGCATATTGAGTCTTAGGACAAATGACCTTACAACATATCCTTGTTCTTTGAGAATGCTGGAGCTGGGAACAAAGCCGGAAGATTTTTTAAATATTGATGAAGATACACTGGCAAAAGCCATCTATCCTGTTGGCTTTTACAAAAACAAAGCAAGACAGATTCTTGATATATCAAAAGAACTCGTTGAAAAATACAACGGCAAAGTGCCAAAATCTATTGATGAATTAGTAAAATTCAAAGGTGTGGGCAGAAAAACAGCAAACCTTGTAATGGCAAAGGGGTTTGATGAACCTGCAATTTGTGTTGATGTACACGTACACAGAATATCTAACAGGCTCGGCTGGGTAAAAACAAAAACTCCGGAAGAAACAGAAATGGCACTAAGGAAACTGCTGCCTAAAAAATACTGGCTCGATATAAATACAATCCTTGTCACCTTCGGTCAAAATCTGTGCAAACCGCAAAGACCAATGTGCGAAATTTGCCCTGTGTCACAGTATTGCGACAGTTTTAATAAAAAAAGCTCCAAATAATTTTGGAGCTTTTTTATTTATATTATTAATTTATTATCTGTTGTCGCCGGAGATGAAGTTTACGATATCGAATAAAGAATCTTTTACAAATTCAACTGCCAATTCCTGAACAGGTCTTTTGTCGATGTAATCAAAAGCAATGTAAAGCGGATCACGAGAATTTTTAAATCTCATTCTGATATCTTTTTTATCAAGGATAGCGAGATTTGCCTGCAGTCTGTTTTCCTGTTGAGCTTTTCTCAACAATGGTCTGAACTGTCCGTTGCCGCCTCTGTTATTTCTTGCATCTCCTGCTGGATTAATTGACATTTAATTCACTCCTTTTATATCTTCTATATATATAAAGGTATATACTTTTAAAAAATTGCGTATATACTTTTCAATTGTTACAAAAAGTTTACAAAAACCCCGTATTAAATATATATAAATTTTTTTGTAATTTTTAAATGATAGTATTAAAATATAAAGAATAGATTTAAGGAGTGAGAACAAGAGATGAGAACTTACAGAATAGAAGAAATTTCAGAAATTGTCGGCGGCATTCTTACAAAAGTTTCCGACGCATCAATAGACAAACTCAGACCACCGCTTTTGTCAGACGAAAATTCACTGGCTCTTGCTTTGTCTGAAGAAGAAATTGAAAATCTGGCAAAAACACAGGCTAAAGTAGCTCTTGTTCCGCTGGGCGTCAATTTTGAACACATTTCTACAATCGAAGTAGAAAGACCAAGACTCGCAATGATGAAACTGCTGCACCTGTTCTATGATGCACCTGATGCACCTATAGGCATTCACCCCAGCGCAGTAATCCATCCTGAAGCAAAAATTGGCGAAAACGTTTCTATCGGTCCGAATGTAGTTATATCAAGAAATGTAGTAATCGGAAATAATACAAAATTACTTGCAAATATTTATATCGGCAAAAACTGCACAGTCGGCGAAAACTGCTTGTTCCACCCCGGAGTAAATATCGGGGACAACTCACACATCGGCAACAGAGTAATACTGCAGCACGGCGTGAGCATAGGTGCTGACGGTTTCAGCTTTGTAACAGAAAATCCTGATGTAATTGAACAGGCAAGAAAAGAAGGTGCCGTAAAAGAAGCAAACACAAAACAAAAAGTCTACAAAATCCCTTCAATCGGCGGTGTTGTAATTTCTGACGATGTAGAAATCGGTGCAAACACTTGTATTGACAGAGGAACAATTGAAAATACATTTATCGGCCCGCAAACAAAAATTGACAACCTTGTACAAATCGGCCACAACTGCAAAATCGGCGGTGCCTGCATGATTGTTTCACAGGTAGGTTTGGCAGGCAGCTGCAAAATCGGCGACAGAGTTGTTATTGCAGGTCAGGCAGGGCTTGCTGACCACTTGAGCATCGGTTCAGACTCCATTATTATGGCCCAAGCCGGTGTTACAAAATCCTTCCCTGACAAATCAATCATCATAGGCGCACCTGCTGTACCAAGAAAAGATTTTATAAAACAGTTAAAAATGCTCAAATCTGCAGAAGAAGCTGTTGCTAAATTCAAAAAATACGAACACCTTCTTGAATCATTTGAACAAGGAGAACAGTAATGAATATGACCACAACCGTTAACACAATAGCAAAAGAAGCAACAGTTACTTCAAAAGGTCTGATGACAGGGCTGGATTCAACAGCAAAACTGGTACCTTCCGACAAAAAAGGTATAAGATTCCACCTCGGGGACAATGTTGTTGAGGCATCAGTTGACAATGTTGTTTCTACAGAACACTGCACCGTAATCGGAAATCAAAATATGAAGGTTATGCTCATTGAGCATTTTATGGCAGCATGTGCAATTTGTCATATTGAAGCAATTGATGTATATCTTTCGCATTTTGAAATGCCTATTTTAGGCGGCGGTTCTGCTGAATGGGTAGAAATATTTAAAGAAGCGGGAAACACTGCAAAAGAAAGCTATACACTTTCTGAGCCTGTTTCTTATTTCAACGGCAAAACTCATTTGATTGTTGTACCTTCTGATGAATTTAAAGTAACTTATGCAGTAAACTTCAACCATCCTGAACTCAATCACAGATGGGTGTCTTTAGACAAAGACAAAATGAACGAAATTATTGAAGCAAGAACTTTCGGCTACTTAAAAGAACTCGAAATGCTGCAGGCTGCCGGATATGCAAGAGGAGTCAGCCTCGAAAATACAGTAGGCATGACAGATGACGGCTACACATCAGAGTTGAAAAGTGAATTTGAACCGGTAAAACACAAAATTCTTGATTTAATCGGTGATTTTTACTTAACAGGTTTCAATCCGCTTGATTTGAAAGCAGAAGTTATTGTTAAAGAAGCAGGACACGCTGTTCATGTCAAAGTAGCAAAAATGCTGAAAGACAAAATAAAAAAAGACGTTTAATTCAATAAGGAGTTATAGATGACAGAACAAAACACAGCTGAAGGAACTCTCCAATTTGATATAATGCAAATTATGGATATGATTCCTCACAGATATCCGTTTTTATTAGTTGACCGCATTACAGAATGCGTTCCGGGCAAATATTCAAAAGGTTACAAGAACCTTACCTTCAATGAACCCTTCTTTCAGGGTCATTTTCCGGGCAACCCGATTATGCCCGGAGTATTACAGGCAGAAGCACTTGCTCAACTCGGAGCAGGTATACTGATGACAATGCAGGAATACAAAGGCAAACTCGTTGTTTATGCAGGCATTGACAACTGCAGATTCAAAAGAATAGTCCGCCCCGGTGACAGACTGGATATGGAAGTTGAACTTATCAAAATAAAAGGCCCTATCATCAAAGCACAGGGCAAAGCTATGGTAGAAGGCAAACTTGCAATGTCCGCTGATATGATTTTTTCAGTAGTAGAGGTATAAGAATGATAGACAAAAGAGCAATAATAACTGATGATGCACAAATCGGACAAAATGTAACTATCGGAGCCAATGCTGTAATAGGCAGCGGTGTAAAAATAGGCGACAATGTAACAATAATGCCGAATGCATATCTTGAATACTGTGAAATAGGCGACGGAACAATTATTTCTCCATTTGCAAGTATAGGCACAGCACCGCAGGATTTGGGCTACAAAAACGAACCCACAAAATCCATTATCGGTAAAAACTGTATCATAAAAGAATATGCAACAGTAAACCGTGCCTCAGGCGAAGGCAAAGCAACTATCGTCGGGGACAAATGCCTTTTGATGACATCATCTCACGTAGCACACAACTGTGTACTCGAAGATGAAGTTATTATGGCAAATCTGGCCACAATCGGCGGACACTGCCACGTCGGCAAGGGTGCATTTTTAGGCGGGATGAGTGTTTTCCACCAGAACCTCAGAATCGGTGAAATGTGTATAATAAGCGGATTTTCCGCAGCAAGAATGGATTGTCTGCCTTATGTAAAAGGCGAAGGCCGTCCTCCGATTCCTCACGGAATCAACGCTATCGGGCTAAAAAGAAGAGGAATTCCTTCAGAAGTTCGTGACCATTTGAAAGAGGCATTAAAGATATTAAAATCAGAAAAATATCTTATCTCAAAAGCCTGTGATGTAATAGAACAGGAAGTTCCTCAAGACGAATACGTCAAAAAATTTGTTCAGTTTATCCGTGAATCAAAAAGAGGAATCACGCTTAGGAAAGCAGAAAACACTATGTGCTAATCACATTGTTATACAAAAGAATATAAAAAGCCGGTATAAAAACCGGCTTTTTTAGCTATTTACGGGCATTACAAAAAGTATTATAATTAACTGCAAGACAGACAAAATAAAGGATAGAATATGAATACACTCTGGTCAAAATATGCACAGGTTCTGGTTGACTACTCCACAAAAGTAAAAAAAGGAGAACTTGTAATTATTAGAGCGACAAGCCATGAGGCACAACCGCTGGTAAAAGAAATTTATAAACAGGTGCTGCAAAAAGGTGCAAACCCGATAGTAAAAACATCAATGGAAGGGCTTGCAGAAACATTTATAAAATATGCCAATGATGAACAGCTTGCTTATATCGACCCGATGACAGAAATGGAATACGAAAAAGCAGATGTTATGATTTCTATCGGCGCACCGACAAACACAAAATCAATGGCAAAAGCAGACTCTAAAAAAATGGCTCAACGCTCTGCAGCGACCAGAGAGCTGTCTAACAAAATGCTAAAACGCTCTGCAGAAGGCTCACTAAGATGGGTTATAGCAGATTTCCCGACAAATGCCCTTGCGCAGGAAGCCAAAATGTCGCTTGAAGATTATACAGAATTTTTGATAAAAGCCTGCTACTTGCATCTGGACAGCCCTATTGCAAAATGGGAAGAAATAAACAAAGAACAGCAAAGACTCGCTGACTATTTAAACCAGACAACAAAACTCCATATTATAGGCGAAGAAACTGACATAACTTTTGACACAACAGGCAGAAAATGGCTGAACTGCTCTGGAGAATGCAACTTCCCTGACGGAGAAATATACACATCACCCGTAGAAGACAGCGCAAACGGCACAATTTATTTTGATTTTCCTCAAATCTACAGAGGCAACGAAGCACACAAAGTACGCCTGCGTCTGGAAAACGGTAAAGTTGTCGAAGCAACTGCCGAAAAAGGTGAAGAATATTTCCTCAACATGATTAATATGGACGAAGGATCAAGATTTGTCGGAGAAATTGCTATCGGAACCAACAGTATGATTCAAGAAATCACTGGCAATATTCTCTTTGATGAAAAAATCGGCGGCGCAATCCACATGGCACTCGGCGCATCTTATCCGGAAGCCGGCGGCAAGAATGTTTCCGGACTGCACTGGGATTTGATTAAAAACATGAAAAACGGTTCTGAAATCTATGCTGATGACAAGCTTATTTACAAAGACGGAAAATTTGTAATATAGATAACCAATCCGATACTACAAACCAAAAGTCTTTTGTAATAATATTTTATATATCAACTGACTCAAAAACACTGAACAAAAGAAAAAATTATGACGACAAAAGACGAATGGATTGCAAAAGACCTGAAATATGTTTGGCACCCCGACACACAGCATAAACAGTACGAGGGTGAAAATTTCAAACCGATACTCATTGAGCGTGGCGACGGGATTTACGTCTATGATGCAGAGGGCAACCAGTACATAGACGGAGTTTCTTCGTGGTGGGTAAACACGCTCGGTCACAGTGTGCCGAGATTAAACAAAATTTTATATGAACAGGCAAACAAAATCGAACATATTCTGCTTGCTGATTTTACGCACAGACCGGCAATAGAACTTGCAGAAAGACTTGTAAAACTGGCAGGAGAACCATTCGCAAAGGTATTTTATTCTGATGACGGTTCTACAGCAGTAGAAGTTGCCATAAAAATGGCATACCAGTACTGGTACCAGAAAGGGCAGCCGCAAAAAAGATACTTTGTATCAATGACTGATTCTTACCATGGCGACACACTCGGGTCTGTATCCGTCGGCGGCATAGATATATACAAAAAAATATTTCAACCGCTCGTATTCAACACGCTCAAGGTTTCTGCACCGTATTGTTACAGATGTCCGGCAGGATGTCAGCAGGGAAAATGCAACATTGAGTGCTTAAAAGAAGTTGTAAAACTCTTTAAAGAACACCACAACGAAATAGCTGCAATGATAGTAGAGCCGCTTGTACAGGGTGCGGCAGGCATGAGAATGTATCCTGCGGAATACCTCAACAGACTAAGAATCCTGTGTGACGAATACGATATACTGCTGATAGATGACGAAGTGGCAATGGCCTTTGGCAGAACAGGCAAATATTTTGCTTTTGAACATGCCGGCATAAAACCTGATATTTTCTGCGTCGCAAAAGGAATAACAGCCGGATATGTACCGCTGGCAGCGACAATTACAACTGACAAAATCTACAATGCTTTTTATGACGACTTTGATAAAGTAAAAACCTTCTACCACGGCCACAGCTTTACAGGGAACCCCATAGCCTGTGCCGTTGCTGTAGAAACTTTAAAAATAATGCAAGAAGCAAAAATAGTAGAAAACCTGCCGCTTAAAGCAGAAATTTTCAAAAAGAATCTGCAAAAATTTAAGAACCTGAAACATGTCGGAGATATAAGACATATAGGTATGATTGGCGCAATAGAACTTGTCAAAGACAGAGAAACAAAAGAGCCTTATCCTTTTGAAGAAAGAATCGGGCATAAAGTGTTTCTTGAAGCACTAAAAATGGGTGCAATCCTAAGACCAATCGGCAACATAATATATTTTATGCCTCCGTTAATAATAACAGAGGCACAAATCGAAATGCTTACGCAAATTGCATATTATGCAATACAGACAGTTACCGAGCCTAATACTTAAGCCTAATATTTGGCAATTATATCTTGTATAGCTTTTTCCGCTGTATCAAGGATTTTGTACAATTCCTGTTTTGTAAAAGGGTTTCCTTCTGCTGTTGTTTGGAATTCGATTATCTTTCCGCTTTTTGTCATAACGACATTAGAATCAACCTGAGCGTGAGAATCTTCCGAATAATCCAAATCCAATTTCACCTCACCGTCAATCAGCCCTACAGATACAGCTGCTACAGGCTCCAATATAGGATTTTCAGATAGTTTGCCTTCTGCCATAAGTTTTTGTACTGCAGTTTCCAAAGCAAGATACCCGCCGCATATACTTGCACATCTTGTGCCGCCGTCAGCCTGAATAACATCTGCATCTATTGTTATTGTCAAACCTGTCATCTTTTCCAAATCCACGCAAGAACGCAGACTGCGGCCAATCAGTCTTTGAATTTCCTGAGTTCTGCCCGAGATTTTTGTTCTTTCTCTCTGGCATCTTGTATGAGTAGATGTCGGCAAAAGAGAATATTCTGCAGTAACCCAGCCTCTGGGGTCATCTTTTTCCATCCATTTTGGAGATTTTTCATCAACAGAAGCGGTCACAATTACCTTAGTATCGCCAAATTCCACTAAAATAGAGCTTAGTGCGTGTTTTGTATAATCTCTAGTAAACTTTATTGTTCTTAGTTCGTCGTTGCTGCGCCCGCTTAATCTTTCAGACATTTTTATCTCCTTTTTTCGATATTTTTATGTACTGCAAAAAATTCTAAAACCTTGTTCTGAATGACACAAAAGTTATTTTTGTGGTAACTTAATCTTAGCAAATAACTTTAAAGTGGGATAGATTATGACAAAATTTTACTTAACTACGGCAATTGATTATGTAAACGGCGCACCACACATCGGTCACGCCTATGAAAAAATACAAACTGATGTTCTGGCACGTCATTTCAGACAGAGATATGACGATGTATATTTCTTAACCGGAACTGATGAACACGGAATCAAAATCCAAAAGACCTCTGCTTCTATGGGCATTACCCCGAAAGAACTCTGCGACGCTAACGCAAACAAATTCAAAGAATGCTGGCAGGGGCTTGATATTTCTTACAACCAGTTTATTAGAACAACTGACGAACAGCACGAAAAAATTGTTCAAAAAATCTTCCAAAAACTTCAGGAAAACGGAGATATTTACAAACACTCATACACAGGTCTTTATTGTGCAGGATGTGAATCCTTCTTAAATCCGAGAGATTTGACAGAAGACGGACTCTGCCCTGACCATTTGAAAAAACCAGAAGAAATCAAAGAAGAAAATTACTTCTTCAAACTTTCAAAATACAAAGACAGAATCATTGAACATATAAAAACACATCCTGAATTTATTCAGCCTGAATTTAGAGCAAACGAAGTTTTGAACCAGTTGGAACACATAGAAGACATCTCTGTTTCCCGTTCAAAAGATTCCGTAAGCTGGGGCGTACCGGTTCTTGGCGATGATAGCCAGACTATTTATGTATGGATAGATGCGCTGTCCAACTATATTACGGCTCTTGGTTACGACCCGATAAATCCTTCTGAAAAATTCAAAACTTACTGGCCTGCTGATGTTCAGGTTATAGGCAAGGATATCCTTAAATTCCACGCTATTTACTGGCCGGCATTTTTAATGGCACTTGATTTGCCTCTGCCAAAAACAATTTTTGCTCATGGCTGGATTACTATTGATGAAACAAAAATGAGCAAATCACTGGGCAATGTTATTGCTCCAAAAGATGTGCTGGAGCATTTTGAACTTACTCAACCCGATGCGTTCAGATATTTTATGATGACAGCAGCACCTGCCGGCAGAGATGGAAACTACTCTGATCAGGATTTTAAAGAAAAAGTAAACGCTGACCTTGCTAACAACATAGGCAACCTCTTAAACAGAACTTTGAATATGCTGGTAAAATACTTTGACGGAGAAATAAAACCTGAATTTATAACTTCTTCTGATGATGAAATAGCTAAAGAAGCAGTGAAGACAGTTGAAGCCGTCAAAGCACGCTTTGATAAATTTGAAGTTGCAGAAGCAGCCGCAGAGATTGTAAACTTTGCAAATACGGTAAACAAATATGTAAACGACACAGCCCCATGGGGTCTGGCAAAAGAAGGCAAAATGGACGAATGCGCAAAAGTCTTGTATAACGTGCTTGAGTCAATGAGATTTATTGCGACTATGCTTGCGCCGTATTGTCCCAATATTGCACAGGACGTGTATCAGCAATTAAACAGAACAGAAACTGCTGCTCAAACAAAACTCGACAGCCTCAAGTGGGGTGACATACCTGCCGGTAAAATAACAGAAAAAGAAAAAATCAAACCGGTATTTCTGAGAGTAGATTCAGAAATCGCAGGCGCAGCAAAAAAAGCATAAGAATAAATAGGCATAAAAACAAATACAAATAAAAAAGATAGGCTTAAAATTAAAGACTATCTTTTTTTATACTTTTCTATATTAATTAAGAATTTGTCTTGCTGTCAGCGTGTGCAACAGCTGCTTTGTTTGAATACTTATCAGCAATTGAACCGAGAATCCAGCCGCCTGCAGCTCCTGTTAATAACATATCTACAGCATTCCAGAGGTTGAATCTAACCGGCTGTTTTTTGATAGCTCTTGATGCAACATTAATAACTGTATTTAGTGCAAATACACCAACGCCGAGCATCGGACCGATTTTATCCGAAATATTTGATTTGTAATACAAATTGCCTTTTTCTGTCTTTTGTATGTTCTTATCTTCCTTCATAAGAGTCTGCGCATCTTTTGTCTTCATATCAGCAGCAAGTTTTTCTCTCTTTTTATTAATGATTGTATCAGCTATTGCACCGCAGCCTATAGACCAGGCTACAGTCCAGACTATCACAGGCAGTGATACTTTAGGCAACAATTCAATTTTTTTAGAAATTTGCTGATTGTTTTTATTTACTATATCAATTATTTTATTTGTGACACCGGTAAATAACTGACCAACAATAGCATAACCTATACCTGTTTTCAGACCTGTATTTGTTTTATAAAAATCCGTGTTCTGATTATTTGCATTAGTTTTTTGCTGTTCATTGTTTCCAAATGAAATATTTTTGGAAATATTTTTTGAATTATTTGAATGTATTGGCAACGCATTCACCGCAGTAATCATAAATACCCCCTGTGTTAATTATGTTCATAGAATACAGCTAAAAAATATTTTTTGCTATTATCGGCACTACAAATTAATAAAAATTAAAAAACTTTATGCTAGAATTATCTTACTATGATAGACATTGAACAAAAACAAAAGTTAGAAGAATTGGCTTTGAAAGTAAACAAAGCGAAGGAGTGTCTTTGACCTTGCAAAAATTGAAGCAAGTGCAAAAGATATTGATTTAAAACTGCAAAGCGAAGATATCTGGTCTAATCCTCAAGCTGCAGCAAAACTTTCCCAAGAACTGACAGAATATAAAAATACTATTGAGCAGGCAAAAAACTGGGACAAACAGATTGATGACTGCAATATATTGATTGAGCTGTACAATGAAACAGAAGACGAATCTCTCTGGGAAGAACTGCAAAACACACTGGACTCTCTGGACAAAGAAATGAATGAGTGGGAAGTTCAGATGACATTGTCCGGCGAGTATGATTCGTATGATGCAATTTTAACTGTCAATGCAGGAGCCGGCGGAACAGATGCGCAGGACTGGGCGCAGATGCTGCTTAGAATGTACACACGCTGGGCAGAAAAAAAAGGCTGGAAAGTAGAGCTGCTGGACAAATCTGACGGGGACGAAGCAGGAATAAAATCTGCAACAATAAAAGTTACTGGCAAATATGCCTTCGGACTGGCAAAGGCCGAAAGAGGCGTACACAGACTCGTCAGGATTTCTCCTTTCAACGCTAACGGAAAAAGACAGACGAGCTTTGCTTCCTTAGAGGTAAGCCCTGTTATAGAAGACTTTGAGAAAGTAATAACAATCCCGCCTGAAGATATAGAAGTGGACACAATGCGCTCGGGCGGTGCCGGCGGACAAAACGTAAACAAAGTGGAAACAGCGGTCAGAATACTGCACAAGCCGACAGGCATTGTTGTAAAATGCCAGCAGCAGCGCTCACAGCTTCAAAACAAAGAAACTGCAATGCAAATGCTTGCAGCAAAACTTCTGGCAATAAAACAGGCTGAACATGACAAAAAGCTGGCTGAGTTAAAAGGTGAAAACTTTGACATAAATTTTGGCTCGCAGATTCGCTCATACGTATTCCATCCGTATAAAATGGTTAAAGACCACAGAACAGGGTACGAAGTAGGTAACGTCGATGCTGTCATGGACGGCGACATAGACGGATTTATTGAATCTTATTTAAAACAAAATATCAATGCCTGAATCTGTCATATATAGCATCAGGAGAATAATACTCGGCTTTATTGCCCAGATTTATCTGCGTCATTACAAGAGAACGCATTGCATCCGCACATTCTTTGCTTACGGGTTCAAACTTTGGCGGCGGCAGAGGCTGCATTGATATTGGATTTGATACATTTTCTGAGGTTCGGCCGTTTCGCATTCGCATTTGCGAAACTCGTCCCTGCGAGATAGAATTCCTATTTTCCATTTTCACACACTAAAATTTCAAAATTACTTACCTATGTATATATAAAAACATTTTGTACAAAATAATTGCCTGCAGAATTAAATCACGTTACAATTTTAAATATGTTTGGGACAATGGAATTACAAATACAATATTTATTGCTGCTGCAGCATTTTAGAGAAATCACTCATGGAATATTTGACGGATTTTTTATGGCTGCAACGTGGTTTGGAGAAATCATTATCCCTCTTACTTTTTTGTCTATTGTTTACTGGGGAATAAACAAAAAGGCGGGAAGATTTATCTTCTTCAACTTTGGACTCACGCTTTATGTAAATGTATTTTTAAAAATGACCGCCTGTATAAAAAGGCCATGGCTCATTGACAGCAGGGTCTGCCCAATAGAAAAAGCACTGCCTGCGGCTGACGGTTATTCATTCCCGAGCGGACACACAGCCGGTGCAATGAGCAGCTGGGGAGCCGCTGCATACTGGTGGTGGAAAAACAAAGCAATCCGCTACACAATGATTGCGATTGTTTTGCTTGTTGCTTTTTCAAGAAACTACATAGGTGTTCATACCCCGCAGGATGTTATTGTTTCTATAGCAGTCGGAATAGTTTTGATGTTTTTCGTTGACAAGTTACTAAACTGGATAGATAAAAAGCCCAACAGAGATATTATTTTTTACTTTGCACTACTGGCTTTGACTACTATTTTATACATTTATTTGCATTTAAAATGCTGCGTACAGATGGAAACTTATGACAGTTTAAAAGACCTTGTAAACCCTCTTGAGATGAAACACGGAGTGTATAGCAAAATAGGATTTATGCTTGGAGTTTTTACAGGCTGGATTTTAGAAAAAAGATTTATTAATTTTCAAATTCCACAAAAAACAACACAAAAAAGAGTCTGCCTGATAGCTGCAGGCATTGTTATTTTATATGTTTTGATGATGTTTCTAAACAAAATTTTTATTCTATTCATAGCAAAACACCTAGCCGCTGCAATAATTGCATTTTTAACAGCGTTTTACATAACCTGCATTTATCCTGCAATACTAAAGATATCGGAAAGATTTTAAATCCTGCAGATCATTGACATAAGGAACAATATCGAGCCTTATATTGTCTTTTATTTTTTTATAATCACGGCTGACAGGAAAAATCTTGTCAGAACAAATAAAAATAAGATTTGTTATATCAATTACACGTTCATCAATGTCAAAAAAGGATTTGTAATAAACTCTATCAGATTCATTGCCCTTAAACACAGATATATTTTTGAAAAACTGACGGTAAGTCTGTACAAGAGAATGGAAAAAGGTATTCTCGCTGCAGTCCAAATCAGCACTGGAGCATAGATTTGAAACAAAAATACCCTCAGGCGACAGAGATTTTTTGATTAAATCAAAATAATCATTGCTCAAAAATCTGTCATCAATACCGTCATCAGAGGCCACATCCACTACAATCAGGTCATATTTTTTCTTGTTTTCTCTAAGATAAACTATTCCGTCTTGCAAAAAGAAGTGAGCTTTGTCTGATTTAGAAAATCCAAAGTAGTCTTTTGCTATATCAAAAATATTTTCTTCAATATCAACAACATCAATACTGTCTAACGAATCAAACAGCTTCTCCCAGTCGTTTACGATTTTACCGGTGCCAAAACCTATCAACAGAATATTTTTTACATCAGGATTCATCAAATAAGGAATCAAAAAATAATTGATATAGGGCAAATTTCCTTCATAAGAAGCTGTTTTTATAAACCCTGCCTGATAAGTGTCTTTATAATGCAAAAAACGGCCAATCTCGTTTTCCACAACCTTTATATTGTGAAAATCAGACTGTTTTTGATAAAGAACTTTGTCGTTAAACTCTTTATTGTTAATTATTTCGAGCAAATCCTCATCAGGTTCATGGATTGCCAGATATTCAGGTATTATTATCATAATTTTTATTGTATCATACAACTTATGAGTGATTATTTTTTAAGAGCAAAATTATTTAAAACAAAAAAACGTCTGGGTCAGAACTTTCTCATAGACGAGGCTGTAATAGACAGAATAGTTGAAGAGGTCAATCAGGACGATACAGTCCTTGAAATAGGCCCCGGTGCAGGTTTTGTAACAGAAAATATAGTGAATAAAGCAAAAAAAGTCTATGCAGTAGAAATTGACGAAGATGCAATAGAGGCTCTACAGCACATTAGGACACAAAAGTTCACTCTTATACACAACGATATCCTAAAAACACAGCTAAAAGACCTTGAAGACACGACATTTAAAGTAATTGCGAACATTCCCTACTACATAACAAGCCCTATTCTTGCGCATTTGCTGGGTGAGATAGACGACCTTGATAACGACAACAGAAAAAGAATCAATGAAATTGTGTTAATGGTACAGTGGGAAGTAGCGCAAAGACTCATTGCAAACGAAAACTCTCCGTCAAAACAGTACGGGCTTTTGTCAATACTGACTCAATTTAATGCGGATGTTGAATTGATACAAAAAGTTGGAAGAAGGTCATTTTATCCAGCACCAAAAGTGGACTCCGCTCTTGTCAAAATCACTATAAACAAAGAGCCAAAAGTAAAAGTAGAAGACTACACCTTCTTAAAAAGAGTAACAAAAGCTTGCTTTGCAACAAGGAGAAAAAATCTCAAAAACTCTTTATTGAATGCCGGATTTAAAAAAGATGCTGTAGCAAAGACCCTAAATGATTTAAATATTCCTGAAAACACCAGAGGAGAAACCCTCTCCATAGAAAAGCTGGCAGAGCTTTCAGAGGAGTTAAAAAAGAACAATGCATAGTATAAAAATCGCAGCACCGGCAAAAATAAACCTCACACTGGAAGTTTTAAACAAAAGAGAAGACGGCTTCCACAATATAAAAAGCATTATGCAGGCAATCAGCCTGTATGACTATCTGACATTTGAGATTGAAGACTCAACACAAACAGAAATACTCCTGAGCGGAAACAGCGACAAAATACCCTATGACGGCAAAAACCTTGTCCACAAAGCTATTACAAAATTTCTTGAAAAAACAAATATAAAAAACAAAAGAATCAAAGTCTATATAGAAAAAAATATCCCTGTAGAAGCAGGTCTTGCCGGCGGCAGCACAGATGCAGCAGGCGCACTGGTAGCTATGAACGAGTTGTTTAACAATCGCTTGCAGCAAAATGATATTGAACAAATATGTGCATCTTTAGGCTCAGATTTAAATTTTTGCCTGCACGGCGGAACAGCACTCTGCACGGGCAGGGGCGAAAATATTCAAAGAATACCTACTCAAAATGAATTTGTAACACTGATAAAGCCGCTGGGATTTGGTATTTCGGCAAAAGAAGCCTATACAAAATTTGCAAAACTCACAAAACAACAAAATAATAACTACACGGAAAAAATGATATCAGCATTCAGCCCTGATTTTTTGTATAACAGTCTGGAGCTGGCCGTAATAAATGATTATCAGGAATTATTGGAAATAAAAAAAGCAATCCCGCAAGCTCTTATGTCAGGCTCAGGGCCTACATTTTTTGTGCTGGAAAGGTTTTGTCCGGTTCAATTTGACAGTGCCAGATTTTTGACAATAGAGGATCTGCACTTTATTACTGACGGTATAAAAATTGTAAACTAATGTAAAATAACAAAGCAAAACCATAAAGTTTGGCAACGAAAACTCCGATATAAATAACAGGAAGTCAAAACAGGGTAACTGACAAAGGAGATTTCAATGAAAGTAAACAGACTGAGTTTGGGATTGCAAGAACAATTAAAAGAAGCATCAAATTTTAACACAGCCAGAAGCGCAACACTTTTTGACTCAGGCAAATTCGGCGCAGAAAAGGTTGAAGACATCAATTTTGCCAACCTTGATGTAGAAGAATTAAACATTACAGAAGACCAGATAGGCAATCTGCTAAAGAGTTTTGAAGACGAAGTAATTAGCGTCTTTTCCGGCAAAATCCCTGATTTGTTCGGTGACAATCCTCTAAAACAAAATAACAAAGAAAATCCCAACGCTAGTCCGATGTTTACAGCATAAAAAAATCCCCTCTTTAATTGGAATTGAAGAGGGGATTTTTTACGATAAGTCAATCTTACATAGAGTAAGTAATTAAAGCTTTTACTGAACGAGCAGTATCTTTTACTTCTGATTTTTCAGAGCTGTTCATTGTTTCTTCAAGAACTTTTAAAACTTCTGTTTTATCGTTCAAGCCAAGAATTTCATTGATAGCGCTCATAGCAACTCTTGCGCTCAAGTCATTAATACCTTTGCCTGCAGATGCAATAACAACTCTCAAAGATTCAGGTGTATTTTTTCTGATAAGAGCGTGAGCTGTTTTTTCTCTGATTTCATCGATTTCAGAGTTTGTTCCTATTTCTTCAAGAACTTCTATTGATTTTGGATCTTCGTGTCTGCCAAGAGCTTCAATGATATTGTCAATTCTATTTGTTTTCATCGTGACACCTACGCTTTCAGACTTTCTTTGTACGCTGCATGTTCAATTGCAAACATTGCATGCAAATCATCTACAGGTCGTTTCAACAGATTGTTTACACTGTATTGATTATTGAATTTTGAAGAAATAGAATTAGCCAGACTTCTGAAATCAAGTGAGATTTCTGTGTTTTTGGCTTTTTCCCATGAACTTACAATATTATCTTTAATTTGTCTTCCAAAAGAAATAACGGAATTAAGTCTTGAGCGGAAGGCTTCATTGAAAGAATTCATTGAACCGACAATAGCACTTGCTGCCATTTTAGACTTGTTAGTCAATTTTGAAAATGTAGCAAAAGGATTTGTGCTATTTGAAGCTTCTTGAGTTTTTGTAGGTTCAAAAACATCTGAAGCTAAAATATTACCTTTAAAATTAATACCGAACGGGTTTGAATGAGCCTCTTGTCTTTCTGTTTTGGACATAGGCTTAAAAATTGAAAAATTAGATTGAGAGATTTTCATCTTGTCCATTTCGCCTTCCTTATTTGTTATATGATACTCACATTACTTTTTAGAGTTCTGGGTACCTATCTAAATTAACATTATAAGAAGAAGACATAATCATCTTTTTAGAGGATTTATTCAAGTTTAAACTACAACTTTAGTATAAAATCTACCCCGCACTCAATCCTGCACAAAGGCTTATACTCTGTCCTGTCATGCCTTTTGCATCTTCTGACACAATATATTTTACAAGATTTGCTATCTCAACCGGTTGAATGAATCTTCTTTGAGGAATCATTTCGATTTCTTCTTCATAGGTAAAATCACTGTCATTAACAGCGTTATTCGCAAGTTCTGTTTCCACCCAGCCCGGATTTATTGTATTCACTGTGATGTTATCCTGCGCAAGCTCAAGTGCCAGTGCTTTTGAGAATCCCGTAAAAGAAGATTTTGTCATAGAATACAAAGAAGCATTCGCCTCTCCGACAACACCGCTTATTGAACCGATATTGACTATCCTGCCCCATTTCTGTTTTTTCATATAAGGAACGATAAGAGAAGTTAAAACATAAGGTGCCTCTATATTTAAAGATAGGAGTCTTTTTATATCGTCTTCTTTTGTATTTTCCACCGGTGAATATACATAATCACCCGCATTATTAACAAGAATATCAAATTCAGAAGGAATGACCTGTTTTATACTGCCTGTATCCGTCAAATCACAGACAAAATACCCGCTTGCGCCAATTTCTTGTGCTGTTTGAGAGAGTACAGACTCTGTTCTTGAACAGATATAAACCTCATACCCGCAATTTACAAGTGTCGAGGCAATAGCCTTGCCAATACCTTTTGATGCTCCAGTAACAAGAGCTTTTTTATTCTTTGTCGATGTCATACATGTGTTCCGCTAATATTTGGACTATTGATTCCATTAAAAGAGAGAGAATCTCCTTGCGCTGCTCTGTATCAAGATTTTTTATTATTTCTATAGCAGAATGCAAAGAAATATTTTTATCATACCAGCGTTTGTATTCTGTTATTTTGCTCTCACCGAGTTGAAAAATCTCCCCGTCTTTATTTGTTTTTAGTTCGCTCAATATAATTTGTATCAAATCCTGTGCTATTTCACCTCTGACATCTTCGGACAGTCCTTCCAAAAATGTCATCAAATGACTCAAATCAGGATCTTTATCATACCAGCGAACATAATTAGCCATAACAAAAATAAAATATCATATTTTTTATTTAGCGTAAAGAATTACATCCCAAGCCAATTTTTTACCTCACCGGCAATATAAGCAAAAGTCGGTATTAGACCAAGGTTCTTAGGCTTTTTGTTAAAATCTTGATTTTTGGAATACACAAGAAGAGGCACCTGTTCACGTGTATGGTCAGTGCCGGGAACAGTCGGGTCACAGCCGTGGTCCGCAGTTATAAACAAGATATCATCTTCTGTCATTTTATCCATAATCTGAGGAAGATAAGCATCGATTTCTTCAATAGCGGCACCATAGCCCTGCCAGTTATTCCTGTGTCCATACAGCATATCTGTATCAACAAGATTTGTAAAAATCAATTCACATGCCGGCGGCTCCTTGGACTCTGCTATTTTGATATTTTCAAGAGGAAGACTGTTATCGACGGCTTTTAGCGTAAGCTCAAGGCCTTCTTTGTTGGAGCCTGTATGAATAGCGTGAGAGATACCTGATTTTACAAAAATATCTTCAATCTTGCCGATACCGACAACTCTGCCGCCGGCATTTAGGATTTCATTCAGCATAGTAGGCTTTGGCGGCTCTACGGAAAAATCTCTTCTGTCTTTTGATATACGTGCAGGTTTGCCGTCAACAATATGATAAGGACGTGCAATAACACGTGACACATTATGTTCTCCAACAAGAATTTCTCTGGCAATATGGCACATTCTGTAAAGTTCCTCAAGAGGAATCACATCAACATCCACAGCAATTTGAAAAACGCTGTCAGCACTAGTATAAATAATAGGAAACTTTGTTTTGTGATGTTCTTCGTTCAAGTCTTCTATAATTTTTGTACCTGAAGCCGGATAGTTGCCAAGGATACCGCCACAGCCTGTTTTTTCAATAAATTTATCTATTACGTCAGAAGGAAAGCCCTGAGGATAAACTTTAAAAGGTTCATCAAGAACAAGACCGGCAATCTCCCAGTGACCTGTTGTTGTATCTTTACCTTTAGAAACTTCTCTCATTATCCCGTATTGTGCAATAGGATTCTGCTCTTTTGCGACACCTGCGACATCACCGAGATTGCCTATGCCCATTTTTTGCATAGTCGGGAGTTTGAGACCACCATTGGCTTTTGCAACATTACAAAGCGTATTGCACTCAGAAATATCGTTATAATCCCTGCAGTCCGGCATTGCTCCGCAGCCCATAGAATCTATCACCATTATAATTGCACGTTTCATCAGATTGTCCCCTGTTTTAATAATATCCTTGCATTTATTTTAACATAGGAATTGTAAAACCTGTTTGTTTTTTGTACATTATGATTAAGAAATACATAAAAAGTGAGGGATAAAAATTGTTACGAGCAGGGATTGTAGGGCTGCCTAATGTAGGCAAATCAACTTTATTTAACGCATTAACATCAACAGCAAATGCACAGAGTGCAAATTATCCGTTTTGCACAATTGAGCCGAATATAGGTGTTGTTACAGTACCTGATGAAAGACTCTTTGTTCTTCAAAAAATGGTAAAAACAGACAAAGTTGTTCCGACTGCCATTGAGTTTGTTGACATTGCAGGGCTGGTAAAAGGCGCAAGCAAAGGTGAAGGTCTTGGCAACCAGTTTCTGGCAAACATAAGAGAAACAGATGCCATTATTGAAGTAGTAAGATGTTTTGACGACCCGAACACAATCCACGTAACAGGAAAAGTAGACCCTATTGATGATATAGAAACAATCAACACTGAACTTGCTTTAGCTGATATGGCAAGCCTTGAAAAACGTCAGCAAAGACTCTCAAAAGTAGCAAAAACAGGTGACAAAGATGCTGTTGCAGAACTTGCCGTAGTTGAAAAATTATTGAAACTGCTTGAAGACGGCAAATTTATAAACGTAAAAGACCATTTTAATGAGGATGAGTTACCTTTCATTAAAATGATGCATCTTATGACAACAAAGCCTGTAATCTACGCTGCTAATGTATCAGAAACAGACTTGGCTACAGGCAATGACTATGTGGAAAAAGTAAGAGAATACGCAAAAACCCACAATGCCGACGTTGTTGTAATATCCGCAAAAATTGAAGCAGAACTATCAGAACTCGGGGAAGAAGAGAAAAAAGACTATCTCGCAGAACTCGGTGTTGAGAATTCCGGTATTGAAAGAATGATAAAATCAGTTTATCACCTTTTGGATTTGAGAACATTTATTACCGCAGGCGAAATAGAAGTAAGAGCCTGGACTATTCCTGCCGGAGCAAAAGCTCCTCAGGCTGCAGGTGTAATCCATACTGATTTTGAAAAAGGATTTATCCGTGCAGAAGTAACAAGCTATGACGATTTTGTAAAATGCGGTTCTTATGCCGCTGCAAAAGAAAAAGGGCTTACACGTCTTGAGGGCAAAGATTATGTAATGCAAGACGGCGATATTGTTCATTTTAGATTTGCCGTGTAATATGATAAACATTTTTTTGTTAAGAATGTAACAAAAAAACTCATTGCTGAAATTTGGCATACAAAAAATACTTATTTTATATACGAGTATTAAGTTTTGAGGTGTCGTATGGGCAATGAATTTGTCGTAGTAAATGGTGTAAAAATCAACAAAGATGATTTTAAAAGAAGCTATAAAGAAAACGGTAAAGAATTTGTTGAGCTGAAAAACGGTGTAAAAATCAACATTTGGAATTCGTACAACGGTGAGGGCTATATAAAAATAGACAAAGACAATAAAACTCAAATCGGAAATATACTTTCCGGTGATATTATTGGCACGAATGGAAACGACAATATAGAAATAAACAATTCCCGCTTTATGGGCCACATAGATTTAAAAGGCGGAAATGATAAAATAACTACAGATGATGTCTTTACAAGAGATGTAATAGGCGGTGACGGCAATGATACCGCAACATTTAACAACACAAGGACTATTGGCAAAGTAAATGTAGAAAATGTTACCTATATAAACAATTCAACAGCTCACGGCGGCGTATTAGCAGATAACGTTCTTTTCAAAAATAGCTCTCACGGCTTCAATGTTGAAGCAAAAAAAGAACGTTATGTAAATCAATTTCCAACAGGACGCTGATTTTCAGGAGTTTTTAAAACATTTTCAAAATATGACAATCTATCAATCAAATCTCTATGATTGTCTATTTTATCACCGTCACAAACTATTTTTGAAATAACAGGACGTTTAAGCTCTTCAGGCATATTTAAAGCAACTTTGTTTACGCCTGCATCACCGGGATGCCATTCCAGTGCTTTATAGTAATCTTCTTTATATGATTTTTTTAATCGCAGTTTCCAGTTGTTTGGATTTTGTGTGCCCGCATTATTATATGTTTTGTCCAGACCAAAAAAGTCCATAAATGTTAATTGTATTTTTTGTCCGAACCTGAACATTTCTTGAAATTTTATTTTTACTCTGGCTCGTCTGTCCCAGGTAAGATTGTTCATAAGCTTTGCTCGCTCACCGTTTGTTTTTTCAGGATATAAACTTCCGACAAGATAAGTATCCTGATAAATACCGTTAGTGCAATTTTTTTGCTTGTAGAAATTGTCATCACATACTTGTGCAAAAGGAGGATGGTCATGACAGCCGAGTATGACTGTATCTTCTTTGTGTCTGGGATCTGACATTCGTTTTTGGATTTGCCATTCGTAGGCAGAAGTAATTTCCGGCAGCACATGCCCGTTTCTGTTTTTGTCAAAAATTTCTCTAAATTTCGGGGTGTCACAGCCGAGAGTTTCCCACGCCATATCAGCAGGATTTACCCCCTTCTCTTTAAACAACGGCAGCAAAATTTCATCCAAAATTTTTGCATAATCACCGTCAGGGTCAATGTCCGGCATGTTTTTTATATCTTCGTTAATTTGGTCGGTAATATAATGATCCCAGCCCTTGTCATAACCAAAGACGTGGTCTTTGTGCATCATGCTGATGTTTGCGCCATGTGCGTTTCTATAAATAACGTGTTCCGGTACATTGGGATCTTCATTGGGATATCTGCCGATTTTAACCTCTACTTTATTTTTGTCATAAATCCAAGGGTCTATAAGGCCGATTACATGGTCTATTCTCAAATTTTCATAGGTATCAAGCAGTTTTTCAAACTTCTGTCTGATTAATTTGCCGGCAGGACCGAGACCGATGATATTACCCGCATCGTCTTTTACAAAAAGTTTTTTAGGATTAACAACAGGGATATCCCAAGTCTGATTGTTACCCCAGGGTGAGCCGTTGCCGACAGCCCTGCCCTCGCCGCCATAAGGGGTGCCTACTCTATAACCGGGCAAAAATGCATCTTTGTGAGCATAATAATCCATCATATGAAAACCAATAATAGCATCAGTGCTATAGGGGAGTTTTCCATTGACTTTTTGGAATTCATGCTCCTGCTTGTCTATAACAAACTGTTTGAATTTATAAATATCCAATTCTTTTTTATATTTTCTGTTCAAATGTTTGTAATAGTCGACTGCTTCATCATGGAAAGGAGATTCTTTGTCCTCTTTGTAGTCAAAAAGGTTTCTGCACATATCAGGCCATTCAAAGAAGTTGTCGTCCATTCTGAGAAGGTTCCTCAACAAAACAAAAACAGAATCTTTTTCCAGCCATCCGTCTTGTTTTTTAACAAACTGCTGGAATTCAGCATTAAGTTTTAACGCAGCAGGATCACCTGTTTTTACCTTTTGTGCAAGGTTTTTATAGGCTTTTTGATACAGTTTGTCAACTACATAAAAAGCCTTGTTAAAATTAGTCAGGTCAGAATTATTTTCGTATTTTGCATCTTTATCTACATTTTTTATTTCATCAGTAATATCATTGATAGTAAGCAAATTTGCATACTCGGGTGTAGAAAACTTTTCCAAATCAGTATAAAGATAGTTTTTTGAATTTATAGAAGACTGATAAGGCGACAACTGGGTCAACCCCGGAGGGCCAAGCTGGATAGAATCAAAGCCGTGAAACTTCAAAAATTTATTGAGTTCCAATGATTTGTCATTTATATGAGAGCCAATAAACACATCTCTGTCCTTAACAGGAAAAGAAGACTGGTGCAAAATAAGGGCAAGGTTTTTTATTCCCAAAAACTTTTTTGCATCCTCTATAGCTTTTGGATATTCTTCCACCTCGGAGCGGTCACTCCAGGGGACTTTGACATCTTCCCTTGGCGCACGCTTGAATACAGGGCGGTTTTGATTTTTGCCGTTATAAGTGTAGGCACTAGATACAGTAAAAATTTTCATATTCTCTCTCATCCCCAGACTATAATTTATTAAACCGCAAAATGTTAATTTGGTACAGTTTTTTACACAAATTTACATAAATTGAAAAAAATAAAAAAATTAGTACTGGAAATTTAAAATTGTTCTGGTAGAATAATTTTACAGTGATAAATGAAAATAATCATTGTACGCACTAAATGTAATTTGTAGAATTGCTATAGTGTTTAAAATTAAATAATAATTCTAATGCCGTTGTGATGAACTGACCGTAGCGCAAGCGGAGATAACTTCAAATTAAAGGCTACCAATTTCATCACAGCAATCTGAAAATTAAATACAATACATGCCGTTGTGATGAAATTGGTAGACGTGCTAGACTCAAAATCTTGTGTGGGCAACC
>ERZ1643251.655-NODE-655-length-46107-cov-7.850908_pt1 | contig 46107 bp, 39 predicted proteins | sample MGYA00579261_ERZ1643251 | MGnify/ENA primary metagenome ERZ1643251 (study PRJEB29033, sample SAMEA4952267) | chicken gut metagenome | biome: Broiler Chicken; feature: Gastrointestinal Tract; material: Caecum | place: Ireland | collected 2018 | study: Broiler... | reverse complement strand
TCAGGTTGAAGACAACAGCGGTCTCGGAGTTGAGGCCCAGCTCCTTGTAGTTCTCCACCTTGGCCTTGGAAGCGTTGTAGCACACGAAGTCGGGCTCGAAGTTCTTCAGCTCCTCAGCGGTGGGCTCGATGAACATGTTCTTGACGAAGTGAGCCTGCCATGCCACTTCCATGATGAAGCGGATAGCCATGCGGGAGTCGTGGTTGGCGCCGCAGAACACATCCATGATGTACAGCTTCTTGTTGGACAGCTCCTTCAGGGCCAGCTCCTTGCAGACCTTCCAGGCTTCCTGGGAAGCGGGCTTGTTGTCGTTCTTGAACTCGTCGGAGGTCCACCACACGGTGTCCTTGCTGTTCTCGTCCATGACAATGAACTTATCCTTGGGAGAGCGGCCGGTGTAGATGCCGGTCATGACGTTGACGGCGCCCAGCTCCGTCAGCTGACCCTTCTCAAATCCCTCCAGAGCGGGGTCCATTTCCGCCTCGAACAGCTGCTCGTAGGTGGGGTTGTACACAACTTCCGTTGTGCCGGTGATACCGTACTTTTCCAGACCATAGGTTTCCATGTTGAAGTCCTCCTTGTTTATTGCTAGTCCCGCCTCCAAAAACGGGACGTTGACTGGCTCAGAATCCGCGAATGCAATTCTCACCGCTTATCAGTATAACATAACCGATTTCCCATTTCCACGCTTTTCTCCACTAAAAGACACCCGTCTTCACAATTCAGCAAAATACCCAAGTTTATTTATTTAAGTAAAGCAGTATTGCGATATTATTTATGCAGTTTCACCAAGGGCTATGACAAACCCCGGCCGCCGGCTGTCCGACAGCGGCGGACAGCCAATGGCCGGGGGCCCACGGGCTTTTTCCCGTTTTTTTCAAGGACTTTATAAAAATCAGTGGAATGCCCGATTTCCCTTTGGGGTTTTTGTGAGCCTTTGCAGAAGTTTATAAGTTATCCACAACCTAACAGCTTTGTCCACAGGCTCTTCTATTCATTACGCCGATTTTACCCATTTTTTCATTTTTCGACTTGACAGATTCAGTAGGAAAAGCCCCGCAGACGGGTATAGGCGTCGGCAAACCGGGGCAGCAGGGCGGCGTACTGTTCGGCGTGGTCCGGACAGGGCTCCGTAATCTGCTCCACCCGCAGGAACCGGTCAATGGCCGCCGGTCCCGGCAGCACTCCGGCGCCGATACCCGCCGTCATCACCGCACCCAGGGAGCAGCCCTCCTCCAGCAGGTTCAGCTGTTCAATGCGGACATTCAGCACATCGGCCAACACCTGCCGCCACACCGGTTCCCGGGCCGCCGCGCCGATGATGCGCAGAGTTTCAAAGGGGTACTTCTCCCGGAACACCTGCAAAATCAGTGCCAGATTCATGGCCACGCCTTCCATGACGGCCCGCAGCAGGTCGGCGTGGGCCGTCTCCTGTTTCAGTCCCAGGAAGGCCCCTCGGGCATTGGCGTCCCACCAGGGGCTCCGCTCCCCCATGAGGTAGGGCAGGAACAGAACGCCGTTGGCGCCTACGGGCGTCTCCGCAATCTGCCGGTTGATTGCATCGTAGATGCTGCCGCCCTGCGCCTGGGCCTTGCAGCGCTCCGCGCCGCAGAGCTGATCGCGCATCCAGCTATAGGAGGAACCGGCGGCCTGCATCACACCCAGGGGGTACACATCGTGTTTCGCCATACCCGCCATATTGAACGTCCGCTGCTGCGGGTCCAGATACATGGCATCGTCAAAATAGGAAATCCAGGCGGATGTACCCAGGCTGATATAGCCCTGACCGCGTTGGGCAATGCCCGCACCAATGGACGCTGCCGCGCCGTCGGCACAGCCGCAGAACACCGGCGTCCCCTCCAGCAGACCCGTCTCGGCGGCGGCTTGCGCCGTCACCCGGCCCGCCAGATCGGTGGAGGCGCGAAGCTCCGGCATCACCGACATGGGGACCCCGGCGGCCTCCAAAATCTCTGCCGACCAGGTAAAGGTGTTCAAATCAAGCACGCCGGTACCGGACGCGTCGGAGTAGTCGGTGCCGATGTGGCCTGTGAGCCGGTACACAATCAGGTCCTTGCAGTTGATCGCCTTGTGAAGCTGTCCGCCCAATCCGTCGTGGTCCAGGGACCACATGATTTTGCAGATGGAATGGGTGGGGTTGTTGCGGTTGCCGGTGATGGCGTAGAACCGATCGTCCCCTACCCGTTCCGCCAGACGCTTCTGCTCCGCTGTGGCCCGCTGGTCCGCCCAGATGATGGCGCTTCGCAGGACCTCTCCCCTGCCGTCCAGAAGCACCGCGCCCATCATGTGGCCGCTGAAGCTCACGCCCACGATATCCGCCGGAGAGACCTGGGCTGTCAGTGCCTTGGTGGCCCGGCAGACGGCAGCATACCAGTCGTCGGGGTTCTGTTCCGCCCAGTTGTCATTGTAGTACCGGCAGGGATACGATTCCACCACAGCGGCCACCAACGCGCCGTCGGTGGAAAACAGTGTGGCCTTGTCGCCGGATGTGCCCAGATCGTGGGCCAGGATGTATTGCATAGGGATTCCTCCTCGTTCCATCACACGGAAAACCGCTGAATTTCCGGGTGATTGGATAAAAATGTGTTCATGGTTTGGAAGTCCAGAGGGTGACGGCTGCGGACCGTCAATCGGTAGGTGGCCGGTCCGTCCTCCCGCCGCTCAATGTCGCTTTCGAGAATCTGCGCTTCCATATGGTCCAGCAGCGTCTCCAGCGCCCGGTGTACCCCCTCGGAATCGTAGAAGACCACCACCAGCCGTTGGGTACAATAGGCATCGCCGCCCAAAGCGCGCCGGTGGAGAATCAGCTGCATAGCCACAATGATCAGCACGGTGAACAACCCGATAAAATAAAGCCCCGCGCCCACGGCCATCCCCACGGCCGCCGTGGCCCAGACGCCCGCCGCCGTGGTCAGTCCCTTGACCGCCAGACCGTTGCGGAAAATCAATCCCGCTCCCAGAAAGCCGATGCCGGAGACAATCTGCGCGGCAATTCTCGACGGGTCCGCGCCGCGGCTGCCCATAAAGTCCGTCTGGCCGTGCAAGGCCAGATCGGCAAAGCCGTACTTGGACACAATCATCAGCAGGGCGGCGGCACAGGCCACCACACAATGGGTCCGGATACCGGCTTCTTTCAGCCGCCGGGTCCGTTCAAAGCCCACGGCCACGCCGCACAGGGTGGCCACTACGACGCGGGCCAGCAACTCCAGTTGCTGGCCCATGGTAAAGGAATCGTTCATCATCGAATAAAATGTCATGGGAACCCTCCTCCCCTCACGGTTGCAGAGACGCCAACAGGGCGTCCACGGTGGTTTCACTGTTCACGCCGATGCGCAGCATGGCACAGAGACTTTGGGGCAAGCCCCGGACCACGGTGTTGACGCCCGGATTGGTGGACAGCGTCACCTCCACCCCCAGGTCCCGCAGCACCGCCGACGTCAGCGTGGTATAGAGCCCCGTGGGGAACGCCAGCGCCGTGACCGGCTCCCCGGTGGCCGCTTCCAGCAGGTCCCGGCTGGTGGTAAAGTCCTCGGTCAGGGCCGCCACATAATCGGTCTCCGACTCCCCTGCCAGGGGCAGGATGTTCTCCCGGACCTGGTCTCCGCTTTCATAGGGCGCCCACTGGTGCATGTCATAGGTGTGGCTCTGGACGGAAATCAGGCCGGACGACACCATTTCCGCTGCCTGTTCATAGGAGAAATGGGGCGTCATGGCATGGTCCGTGTCCTTATAGGTGTCCTTGCCCACGGACACGCCGATGACAAAAATCGTCGCCTTCATATTCCGCTCCCGCAGAATGGGATAGGCAAGCTCGTAGTTGCTGGCGTATCCGTCGTCGAAGGTGATTGCCACAGGCTTTTCCGGCAGGTCGCCGCCGTGGTTGACATAGTCCGCCAATTCCTGTAGGGAAACGGTGGTGTACCCGGCGTCCAGCAGGGCGTCCATCTGGGCCCGGAACTGGTCCACTGTCACGGAGCCGGAACCGTCGTCCTCCTCCACAATATGATGGTACATGAGAATGGGTACCTGGGCGCTGTTCTCCGCCGCGTCCATGGGCTGAGCCGTCAAACTCCCGGCCAGATGGTCCGAAACGTTGTCCGCCGTCACATAGACGCCAAAGTCGTCGGGCATCCACACGGAATCGTCCCCGGCCATGCGGGCCACCATCATTTCTCCCACGCAGTTGCGGAAATGGGTAGCATCGTAGAAATACCGGGGCTCCCAGCTGAGGGACGAGCAGGAGAAATCCCAATAGGGCGTCACCTGGGCCAGCTGGGTATAGAAGTTCTCCACCGAACCGGGCTGGTACTTGTTGAAGTAGGCCCCGTAGATGGGGGCGGTCACCACCACGAAGTTGACGCCCTTTGCCGCGCAGGCATCCCGGATGGCAGCCACGCTTTTCATGCAGTTTTCTGTCTGGTACAGGCCCACGGTCGCCGACTGGTCCAGGGTGGTGAAGTCGGAATAGGCGGTCAGATATGTCTCCAGGTTTCCGATAGGCTCCACGTCCCGGACCCGCTTATCATAGGTGCCCGTCTTTTCGTTGAAAACGTCAAAGGACTGGGGCAAAATGGTGTCGGTCTCCAAACTCTGGAGCTTGGCGTAGCCATACCGTGGGTTCGCCAGCAGATACCGGGTGTAGTAGGTGAACGCCGGCAGGTCCGGGTCCTCCAGATGGTGCAGGCCGTAGGTCAGCGGGTCGCTTTCCGTATTGTAGGAAGCGCCGTCGCTGATTTCGATGTTGAGAACCAGGTTTTCCACCTGGTAGTTGTCCAACAGATAGTTGGCGATTTTCTCACAGTCGGCCATATCCGCGCCGTACATAATCATGTTGTAAAAGCTGGCGTCATACAGCTCGTTGAGGGCTTCCGTAGGCAAGGAGCTGCTGGATGAACAGCCGATGACGTAGGAATCGTATTCCTCATGGTGCTGCTGCAAATAAGAAACCTTCGCCACACGGGGGTTGTTGGTCTCGTCATAGGAAAACCACTGGAAAAAGCGGTCCCCAAAGGCCCCGAAGGGGTCGGTCACATAGTTGAATGCCATGAGGGCCAGCACCAGAGCCGCCGCCGTGGCACAGAACATCAAAAACCATCGTTTCGGTTGCAAGGGATCACCGCCTTAATACTGTCCGTAGATAAAGGACGAGGAAATATAACCGGCCCGGAACACGCCCAGCAGCAGAATGACAATCAGGGGCACAGCAATGGCAAGCCACTGAACAAACCCATTCTGCCGTTCCAGCGTCTCCCGCACCTTGCCGCCCCGCTCCTGGAAGGTCTCCACCGCCAGGACCACCGCCGTACCCAGACCGATGATGGCCCAGTCCGTACCGGTGATACCCAACTGCAACAGGGTACCGTCCCACAGCTGGGAGGGTACCGGGTGCAGAATGGTGGTCGCCATCAGACTTAACGCCACCAGCAGCCGGGGGGAGGAACCGATATACCGGCCAAAGAGCACAATCAGCCACGTCCGGGCCATGGTAAAGAAGTGATAGCCTCTGGACTTGTCGTTGATGTGCAATGCCTGTTTCCAGGCCAGGAACCGGTGTTCCATCAGCATGGAAATGGTAATGAGAGAGCCGTTCCAGATACCGTAGACAAAGTATCGGAAGTTGACGCCGTGCCAGATACCGATGACCAGATAGACCACAAAGGTGGCCGCCGAGGTAGCCAGAATCTTGCCGGGCAGACCGCCCAGGTGGCGGCGGCCCCATTTACCCAGCTTGGCAAAGGGTTTGGAGAGAGACAGGGGGTAAAAAAGATAGTCCCGCATCCAGTGGCCCAGGCTCACATGCCAGCGCCGCCAGTAGTCGGCCAGAGACGTGGCGAAAATGGGCCGCAGGAAGTTTTCCGCCATATCGATGCCGAAAATCTGCGCCACGCCACGGGTGATATCGATGCCGCCGGAGAAATCGCAGTACAGCTGGATGCTGTAGGCCAGAATCCCCACAAAAATCACCGCGCCGCCGTAGGGGCAGTTCTCCCCGATGACGGTGTTGACCACCACCGCCGCCCGGTCGGCAATGACCATCTTTTTGAAATAGCCCCACATGGCCAGCTGGATGCCCCGGTCCACGATGCGCCAGTCCACAGAGCGTCGGGCCAGCAATTGCGGGGCCAATGCGTCATAGCGCCCAATGGGGCCCTGGACCATCTGGGGGAAAAACGACACAAACAGCAGGTATTTGGCCGGATTCCGCTGGGCCGCATACTTGCTGCGATAGACATCGATGACGTAGCCCACCGATTGGAAGGTGAAGAAGGACAGGCCCAGGGGCATGAGGAAATCCCACCGGGGCAAAATCTGCTCCACCGCCGCCGGAAAGAGGGCCACAGTTGTATTCCAGTATTTCATCACATAGACCAGACCGAAGCACAGAACGGCGGTGACGGCCACCACGGCTTTTTTCCGCCGTTTGATCCGCTGTTGTCCGGCCTTGTCGCCTTTGGGGAGGGCCTTGCGGGCATCGTTCATCCGTTCCAGCACCAGACCGGCCCCCCAGGTGACGGCGGCAATGGCAAAGAGCCAGACCATGGCCCCCAGGCCGCCGGCGGCGTAAAAAATCAGGCTGGCCGCCAGCAGCACCGGCCACTGGGTATGGCGGTGGAGCAGATAATACACCACCGCCGCCCCGGCCGTCAGCAGGAGAAACTCCCAGGAAGTAAACGCCATGGCTTACTCCTGCAATTGCTCAATGAGCTGGGCGATGGCGTCCACAGAGTTGAAGTTTTCCGGCAGCAGGTCCTCCACGTTGATCTCCACGTCAAAGACGTCCATCAGCTCGGTAACAATGTTGACGATGTCCAGGGAATCCACCAGGCCGCCGTCAATGAGGGCCGTCTCCGTGGCGAAGTCCACGCCGGGGCAGATTTCAGACATGATCTGGATGATTTTCTCTTTCATTGATAGAACTTCCTTTCCTCCGGCCGGGCCGGATTGCTTTGGTACGGGTCACTGACCCAAAAAACGGGCCTTCAGCTGTACCCGGTCGATTTTGCCGTTGCCGTTGTAGGGCATCTGCTCCAACCGCTCGTAGAGGTTGGGCATCATATATTTGGGCACCGCCCGCCGCATGGCCTTGGCCAGCTCCATGGGCTCCACGCTGCCGGTGTAGACGCAGAGAATCCGGTCCCGGCCCTCGTCAAAAAGACAGGCCGCCGCTTCCACGCCGTCCTGGCCGTGGAGGGCCACTTCGATCTCGCCCAGTTCAATGCGATAGCCCATGTGTTTGATCTGGCCGTCCCGGCGGGACAGGAAATAAAACAGGCCGTCCCGCTCCACGGCCATGTCGCCGGTGCGGTAGATGCGCCGGGGATAGTGGGGACAGCGGGGGTCGCGGATAAAGGCCGCCGCCGTCTTCTCCGGGTCCCGATAGTAGCCATGGGCCAGACCGGTGCCACGGATGCACAGTTCGCCCGGCTCACCGGGGGCCACAGGCCGCAGCGCCTCATCCAGCAAAAACAGCTCCTTGTTGGCGCAGGCTCGTCCGATGGGAATGGACTCATTATCGTCAAAGTCCCGCTCCACCCGGTACCATGCCGCGTCCACGGTGGTTTCTGTGGGGCCGTAGAGGTTGATATACGCGGCATCCGGCATGGCCTGCCGCCACGCCCGCAAATCCGGTGCCCGCAGCGCTTCACCGCCCACCAGCACCTTTTGCAGTGTGGGAATGGAGCGGTCCGCCAGAACGCCGGAGGCCGCCACCAGATGGAAGGCCGACGTGGCCCACTGGAGGGCTGTTACACCCTTTTCATTGAGGAACTCCACCAGCAGCTTGGGGAACATAAACAGTTTCTTGGGGATAATCTCACAGGTTGCGCCGCATTTGATGGTCATATACAGGTCTTTTACCGAACCGTCAAAGTAGAACGGCGCTTGATTTCCCAGAGTGTCCCCCTCCGTAAACTGTCCGGCCTCCGACAGCCATTGGGCCAAATCCATGACGCCCCGATGGTGACAGACAATGCCCTTGGGCACACCGGTGGAGCCGGAGGTGAAAATGATATACACCGGGTCCGTATCCACCACCAGCGCCCGCCGGGCCGCCAATAAGGCATCGTCCACCGGGTCCGCTGCATGGTCAGAAATCGGCTCCAGCGGATACCGGTCCCGCAGCTCGGCGGCCAGCTTCTCTTGGGCATCATCGTAGAGGACCACCGGCGACTCCAACTGCTCGAGGATGGATTCCAAACGCTGCCGGGGCATCTGGGGGTCCAGGGGCACATAGCAGCAGCCGCACTGGAGGGCCGCCATAAAGGCCACGGGGCTGTTGACGCACCGGTCGGCCAGAATGGCGATGGGCGTCCCGTTGTCCGGGACCTGCCGGGCCAGCCAGGAGCCCAGCCGCCGGGACCGCTCCTCCAGCTCCCCAAAGGTCACCGCGCCGTGCTCGTCGGCAAAGGCTGTCTTGTCTCCCAGACGCGCCGCCGTGGCCTCCAGATATTCCAGCACACTTCTCTGCATGGGCGTTCCATCTCCTGTCGCGGCAATTCCGCCGTATTTCTCCCCGCCGCACCGGGGATTCCGGCAAAAATCGGGGCAAATACACACAATATTCCGCCATATGGCGTTCCGATACAGTATACCATATTTCCCGGACGGAGTAAAGCCGCAATCTCCCACGGTTTCCCCGGCGGTCACAGACAAAAACTTTCCATTTCCTATAGCCGGAACGCCGAAAAAATGGTATACTGTCACCGTATGGCAGCGCCATGCTTCCTAAAAATTTGTTAGGCCCGCAAAATATCTTTAAAAGTCAAACTGCACAAGGTTTTTCGCCGCAAATCGCCGTTTTTTCTACGGCAATTTGTCAAGTTTACCCATTCCCCGCCTTGACAGGACCCGCCGGATTATTGTATGATGCAACCAGTGGTTTTTGTGACTGACGGAATTGAAGTGGAGTACCACAAGGGAGCAAAAACCGGGACATTCATGCCGACCGTCTGGGCAGTCCTACCTACGGGGTAGGGCTGCCCAGTTTTGTTTTTTTGGACACAGGAGGTACGATTCATGAAGAAAGTAGCCATTGTCATGGGCAGCGACAGCGACCGCCCCATTGTGGACAAAGCCGCCCAGACTTTGCGCCAGTACGGCGTACCCTTTGAGGTACACGTCTACTCCGCCCACCGCACGCCGGAGGTAGCCGGGAAATTCGCCCGGGAAGCCGCCGGCAACAACATCGGCGTCATCATTGCGGCCGCCGGCAAGGCCGCCCATCTGGCAGGCGCCATGGCAGCCAATACGGTGCTGCCCGTCATCGGCCTGCCCATCAAAAGCAGCAATTTAGACGGCATGGACGCGCTTCTTTCCACAGTCCAGATGCCCTCGGGCATCCCGGTGGCCACGGTGGCCATTGACGGCGCGGTCAATGCCGCTTTGCTTTCCATTCAAATGCTGGCCCTCAGCGAGCCGGAGCTGATGGAAAAGCTGCAAACTGCCCGGCAGGAGGCCGCCGCCGCCGTTCTGGAGAAGAACCGCGCCATTGAGGCCGAATACGCCCAATAAGATTTCCCCTTTACATCACCCTTACATAAAGAACAATCGTTTCGGAGGTATTGTATCATGGAAAAGACCACGCAGCTGTATGAAGGCAAGGCCAAGAAGGTATTCGCCACCAACGATCCCCAGTATGTCATTGTATCCTACAAGGACGATGCCACGGCCTTCAACGGCGAGAAGAAGGGTACCATTGTCGGCAAGGGCGCCATCAACAACCAGATGTCCAACCTGCTGATGCAGATGTTGGAAAAGCACGGCGTGCCCACCCATTTCGTCGAGCAGCTCAGCGAGCGGGAAACCGTGGTCAAGAAAGTCACCATCGTGCCCCTGGAAGTCATCGTCCGCAACATCTCCGCCGGTTCCTTTGCCAAGCGCTACGGCGTCAAGGAGGGCATTGTGTTCGATCAGCCCACCTTTGAGTTCTCCTACAAGAACGACGATCTGGGTGATCCCCTGCTGAACACCAGCCACGCCCTGGCCCTGAAGCTGGCCACCGCCGAGGAAATCGACACCATCCGCACCATGGCCCTCAAGGTCAACGAGCTGCTGAAGGACTACTTCGCCAAGCTCAACGTGACCCTGGTGGACTTCAAGCTGGAGTTTGGCCGTCTGGCCGACGGCACCATCGTCCTGGCCGACGAGATCAGCCCCGACACCTGCCGGTTCTGGGACAGCACCACCGGTGAGAAGCTGGACAAGGACCGCTTCCGCCGCGATATGGGCGGCGTCGAGGAGGCCTATCAGGAGATGATGCGCCGTCTGACCGGTGAGGGCAAGTAATGGGAAGCCTGCGTGAAGAATGCGGCGTATTCGGCATCTTTTCCCCGGAGAAGCAGGATCTCGCCGCCAAGGCTTACTATGGTCTGTTTGCCTTGCAGCATCGGGGACAGGAGAGCTGCGGCATTGTTGTCGGAGACGACGGCCTGTTCCGGGCCTATAAGGACACGGGTCTGGTGGGTGAGGTGTTCACCCCCACGGTCCTCAGCAGTCTGGGACAGGGCAACATGGTGGTGGGCCACGTCCGCTACGGTACCACCGGCGGCAACGACCGGGCCAACGCCCAGCCCATTGTGGTCAACCACATCAAAGGCCGCATGGCCCTGGCCCACAACGGCAACATCACCAACTCCGCAGAGCTGAGAAAAGAGCTGGAGCTGTGCGGCTCCATCTTCCATACCACCTCCGACACGGAGGTTATCTCCTACATCATCACCAAGGAGCGGCTGACGGCCCCCTCCATCGAGCAGGCCGTCAACAAGGCCATGGAGCGGATTCACGGCGCATACTCTCTCGTCATCATGTCCCCCTCCAAGCTCATTGCCGCCCGGGACCGCCACGGCTTCCGTCCCCTGTGCTACGGTCAGATGGGCGACGGCAGCTATGTGGTGGCCTCCGAAAGCTGCGCTCTGGACGCCATCGGCGCCCACTTCATCCGGGACATCCAGCCCGGTGAAATCGTGGTCTTCACCAAAGACGGCATCCGCACCATCGAGGACCACTGCGGCAAGTCCCAGCAGTCCATGTGCGTCTTTGAATACATCTACTTTGCCCGGCCCGACTCTGTCATTGAGGGCTGCTCCGTCCACTCCGCCCGGGTCCGTGCCGGTGCGTACCTGGCATTGGAGCACCCGGTCCAGGCCGACGTGGTGGTGGGCGTCCCCGATTCCGGCATTGACGCCGCCGTGGGCTTTGCCCGCCAGTCCGGCATTCCCTACGGCGTGGGCCTGATTAAAAACCGGTACATTGCCCGGACCTTTATCGCCCCCGGCCAGAGCAACCGGGAGGACAAGGTCCGCATGAAGCTGAATCCCGTCCGCTCCACTCTGGAGGGCAAGCGGGTGGTGCTCATTGACGATTCCATTGTCCGCGGCACCACTTCGGCCCGTCTGGTGAAGCTGGTCCGGGACGCAGGCGCCAAGGAAATCCATATGCGGATTTCCGCGCCCCCCTTCCTGAATCCCTGCTACTTCGGCACCGACATCGACTCCCGGGACATGCTCATTGCCTGCCATCACACCATTGATGAAATCCGCGACATCATCGGCGTGGATTCCCTGGGCTATCTGAGCATCGACAGCGTCACCAAGCTGGCCGCCGAGGGCCATTGCAAGGGCTACTGCACCGGCTGTTTCAGCGGTGAATATCCCGCCCCCATCCCCGAAAACACCGAAAAGAACAAGTTTGAGCGCAAGCTCTCGGAAAGTGAGGACGCAGAATGAACAATTCCCGTTCGGAAAGCTACGCCGCCGCCGGTGTCGATATCACCGCCGGTTACAAGGCGGTGGAACTGATGAAGGCCCACATTGCCCGGACCATGACCTCCGGCGTTGTCTCCGACGTGGGCGGCTTCGGCGGCCTGTTTGAGCTGGATGTCAAGGGCATGGAACGGCCCGTCCTGGTCAGCGGCACCGACGGCGTCGGCACCAAGCTGAAGCTGGCCTTTTTGATGGACAAGCACGACACCGTAGGCATCGACTGTGTAGCCATGTGCGTCAACGACGTGCTGTGCTGCGGTGCGAAGCCCCTGTTCTTCCTGGATTATATCGCCTGCGGCAAGAACATTCCCGATCGTATCGCCCAAATCGTCTCCGGCGTGGCCGAGGGCTGCGTCCAGTCCGGCTCCGCCCTCATTGGCGGTGAAACCGCCGAAATGCCCGGCTTCTACCCCGTGGACGAGTACGACCTGGCGGGCTTCTCCGTGGGCGTTGTCGATAAGGCCAAGATTCTCGACAAAAACACCATGGCCCCCGGTGACGTGATTCTCGCTTTGCCCTCCAGCGGCGTCCACTCCAACGGTTTTTCTCTGGTCCGCAAGGTCTTTGACGTGGAGCACGCCGACCTGAAAACTCCTATATCCGAGCTGAATGGCCGCAGCCTGGGGGAAGCCCTTCTGTGCCCCACCAAGATTTATGTCAAACCCATGCTGGCTCTGATGGAGCAGGTCACGGTCAAGGCCGTTTCCCACATCACCGGCGGCGGCTTCTTTGAAAACATTCCCCGCAGTCTGAAACCCGGCTGCGCCGCCCGCATTGACCATGTGGACGTACTGCCCATCTTTAACCTGATTGCCAAGGCCGGAAACGTGCCGGAGCGTGACATGTTCAACACCTTTAATATGGGCGTGGGCATGACCGCCGTGGTGTCCGCCGCCGACGCGGACCGGGCTTTGGAAATTCTCCACGCCAACGGTGAACAGGCTTATCGTCTGGGCGAAATCGTTGAGGGCGAAGGAGTGCTCCTGTGAGCCGCGCCCGCATTGCCGTCCTGGTCAGCGGCGGCGGCACCAATTTGCAGGCCCTTCTGGACGCCCAGCAAAGCGGTATCCTGCACAGCGGTGAGATTGTTCTGGTTGTTTCCAACAATGAGAGCGCCTACGCACTGGAGCGGGCCGCCAAGGCCGGTGTGGACACTTCCATCGTCACCAAAAAGGGCTGCGGTTCCCAGGCAGCTTTTGAAGAGGAACTGGCCCGACAGCTGGAGCATGCTCATATCGATTTAATCATTCTGGCCGGTTTTATGAGCATTCTCACCAAGTCGTTTACCGACCGGTTTCCCCATCAGATTATCAACGTCCACCCGTCGCTGATTCCCTCCTTTTGCGGCGAGGGCTTCTATGGGCTGCGGGTCCATCAGGCGGCGCTGGATTACGGCGTAAAGGTCACCGGCGCGACGGTCCATTATGTCAACGAAATTCCCGACGGCGGCAAAATTCTGGCCCAAAAGGCCGTGGACATTCTGCCGGAGGACACGGCGGAGACCTTGCAGCGCCGGGTTATGGAGCAGGCCGAATGGATTCTTCTGCCCCAGGTGGCGGAGGAATTGTGTGCCGCTATGAGTAAGTGAGGAGGTTTTTCCAATGAATCAGAATCTCTTTGAGCTGCTGCGGGCCAACCCCTATCCCGGCCGCGGCATCGTTCTGGGCATGAAATCCCTGCCCGGCGCTTCCGCCGCTGTCATGGCCTATTGGATTATGGGCCGCAGCGCCAACTCCCGCAACCGCATTTTCTCCCTGACAGACGACGGCATCCGCACCGAAGCCTATGACCCGTCCAAGGTGGAGGACCCCTCTCTGATTATCTATCATCCGGTGCGCATGGTGGGCAGTCGTACCATCGTCACCAACGGCGACCAGACCGACACCATCCGGGACTATCTGCTGGAAGGAAAAACCTTTGCCGACGCCCTGCGGACCCGGGAATTTGAGCCGGACGAACCCAATTTCACCCCCAGAATTTCCGGTCTGGTGGAGCGGAACGGCTTCTATGCCCTGTCCATTCTGAAAGCCAGCCCCAACCGCTGCCCCATGCGCCAGTTCTTTGAATATGTGGCCGAGGGTGACGCGGGCCACTTTATCAGCACCTACCAGGGCGACGGCAATCCCCTGCCCTCCTTTGCCGGGGAGCCCATTCGGGTATCGATAGACGCCCCCGATGCTGACACCTTCGCCAAAGAGCTGTGGGACGCCCTCAACGAGGAAAACCGCATTTCCCTCTTTGTCCGCTATACCGATCTGCGCAACGGCTTTGCCCAGACCCGCATTATCAACAAGTTTGGAGAATCCTTCTCCGTGGATACCAAGGAACCCATCTGGAAGTGAGGAAGCAGAACTATGAAGGAATTGGAACTGAAATACGGCTGTAACCCCAATCAGAAGCCCTCGAAAATCTTCGTCCGTGACGGCGAACTGCCCATCACCGTGCTCAACGGCAAGCCCGGCTATATCAACTTTATGGACGCGTTCAACTCCTGGCAGTTAGTTCTGGAGCTGAAACAGGCCACCGGTCTGCCCGCCGCCGCCAGCTTTAAGCACGTCTCCCCTGCCGGTGCTGCTGTGGGTCTGCCCCTGAGCGACGTGGACAAGCAGATTTACTTTGTGGAGCCTGACGCGGAGCTTTCTCCCATTGCCTGCGCCTATATCCGGGCCAGAGGCGCCGACCGGCTCTGCTCCTACGGCGACTGGGCCGCCCTGTCCGACGTCTGCGACGCCGCAACGGCCCGGTATCTCAAGGAGGAGGTCTCCGACGGTGTCATTGCCCCCGGCTACACCGTCGAGGCATTGGAAATCCTCAAGACGAAGAAAAAGGGCAATTACAACGTGATTCAGATGGATGTCCGCTACGTTCCCGCGCCCCAGGAGTATAAGGACGTATTCGGCATCACCTTTGAGCAGGGCCGCAACAACTTCAAGATTGACGAAACGCTGCTGACCAACATCGTCACTGAAAACAAAGAGCTGCCCGAAGCTGCGAAAATCGACCTGATTGTGGCCCTGATTACGCTCAAATACACCCAGTCCAATTCCGTCTGCTACGTCAAAAACGGACAGGCCATCGGCGTGGGCGCAGGCCAGCAGAGCCGCATCCACTGCACCCGTCTGGCCGGCTCCAAGGCCGACAACTGGTATTTGCGCCAGTGCCCCAAGGTGCTGAACCTGCCCTTCAAGGCCGACGTGCGCCGCCCCGAGCGGGACAACGCCATTGACGTTTACATTTCCGACGAATACGAGGATGTTCTGGCCGACGGCGTCTGGCAGACGTTGTTCACCGAAAAGCCGGACGTCCTGACCAGAGAGGAGAAAAAGGCCTGGATTGCCACCCAAAGCGGCGTTTCCATCGGCTCCGACGCCTTCTTCCCCTTCGGTGACAACATCGAGCGGGCCCGCAAGAGCGGCGTGCAGTATGTGGCCGAGCCCGGCGGCTCCATCCGCGATGACAATGTCATCGACACCGCCAACAAGTACGGCATGACCATGTGCTTTACCGGCATGCGCCTGTTCCATCATTAAAAAAGGTACAACGACCCGACAGGAGTATTCCATGCCGGGTCGTTGTGGCACCCTATGCGTTCCCATTTATCAACCATTCGGAGGTAACGATCTATGAAGGTATTGGTCGTTGGCGGCGGCGGCCGCGAACACGCCATCATCAAAAAGCTGCGGGAAAACCCCGAAATCACCCAACTGTTTGCATTGCCCGGCAACGGCGGCATGACCGATGACGCCGTCTGTGTCCCCATCGGCGCCACGGACGTGGCCGCCATCACGGAGTTTGCCGAAAAAGAGTCCATCGACTTCGCCGTGGTGACCCCTGACGATCCCCTGGCCCTGGGCTGTGTGGACGCGTTGGAGGACGCGGGGATTCCCTCCTTCGGCCCCCGGAAAAACGCCGCCATCATCGAGAGCAGCAAGGCATTCTCCAAAGAATTGATGGCCAAGTACCACATTCCCACCGCCGCCTATGAAATCTTCACCGATTTGGACAAGGCTCTGGACTATGTATCGTCCTGCCCCATCCCCACGGTAGTCAAAGCCGACGGTCTTGCCTTGGGCAAGGGCGTCGTCATCGCCCAGACGCGGGAGGAAGCCGCCGCCGCCGTCCGCTCCATGATGGAGGACAAGGTTTTCGGTGACAGCGGCAGCCGAGTGGTCATCGAGGAATTTCTCGAAGGCCCTGAGGTCAGCGTTCTCAGCTTTACCGACGGCGAGACCGTCATTCCCATGGTGTCCTCCATGGACCACAAGCGGGCCGGAGACAACGACACGGGTTTGAACACCGGCGGCATGGGCACCATCGCCCCCAACCCCTATTACACCCCCGCTGTGGCCCAGCGGTGCATGCAGGAAATTTTCCTGCCCACCATCCGGGCCATGAAAGATGAGGGCCGGACCTTCCGGGGCTGCCTGTATTTCGGTCTGATGATTACCAAGGACGGCCCCAAGGTCATCGAGTACAACTGCCGCTTCGGCGACCCCGAAACCCAGGTGGTGCTGCCCCTGCTGAAAAGCGATCTTTTAACCATCTTCCGGGCCGTCCGGGACGGCAAGCTGGCCGAAACACCGGTGGAGTTCTCCGACGGTGCAGCCTGCTGCGTGGTTCTGGCCTCCCAGGGGTATCCCGGCAAGTATGAAAAGGGGTACCCCATCACGCTGCCGGAGACGGTTGACCACGAGGCCATCTATATTGCCGGTGCATCCCGTGACGAAAGCGGCGTCCTCCGCACCAACGGCGGCCGCGTCCTGGGCGCCGTTGCCACCGCCGGCGATCTGCAAAGCGCCGTCACCGCCGCCTATGCACTGGCCGACCGCATCCATTTTGAAAACGCCTACTGCCGCCGCGACATCGGTCGCCGCGCCTTGCAGGCTTTATAATAAGGAGAATCAACTGTGGTTTACAGAATCTATTCCGAGAAGAAGCCCGGCCTCAGTCCGGAGGCCGCCTCCGTTCTTTCCGATCTTCGGTCGTTCCTGGGCATCGACGCCCTCACCGGCGTTCGGGTCCTTAACCGCTACGATGTGGACCACATCGAGCCGGATGTATTCGAGCAGGCCCGGGGCGTGGTGTTTTCCGAGCCCCCTGTAGACGTGACCTATGACGAGACGTTCCCCCTGCCGGAGGGTCCTCACCGCATTCTGGCCGTGGAAGCATTGCCCGGTCAGTTCGACCAGCGGGCCGACTCCTGTGCCCAGTGCGTCCAGCTGTTGTCCGGCGCAGCCCGGCCCCTGGTGGCCTATGCCCGGATCTATGTGCTGGAGGGTGTCCTCTCCGATGCGGATGTGGAGAAAATCTCCAAGTATCTGGTGAACCCGGTGGAAAGCCGCGTGGCCTCCATGGACAAACCCGAAACGTTGGAGCGCACCTATGAGACCCCCAGCGAAGTGGCAACGGTCACCGGCTTTACGGCCATGGACGAAGCCGCCCTGACGGAGCTGCTCAACTCCCTGGGACTGGCTATGGATCTGGACGACCTCAAGTTCCTGCAAGCGTATTTCCGGGATGAGGAGCGCCGGGACCCCACCATCACGGAAATCCGCGTGGTGGACACCTATTGGTCCGACCACTGCCGCCACACTACCTTCTCCACCCATCTGGAGCAAATCGATTTGGCCGACGAGGATGTAAAAGCCGCCTATCAGCGGTATCTGGATGCCCGTGTAGAGGTCTACGGCGAAGAAAAGGCCGCTGCCCGTCCTCAAACCCTGATGGACATGGCCACCATCGGCACCAAAACCCTGAAAAAGCGCGGTCTGCTGCCGGAGCTGGATGAGAGCGAAGAGATCAACGCCTGTTCCATCCACGTTCCCGCCGTGGTCAACGGCAAGGAGCAGGACTGGCTCCTGATGTTCAAGAACGAGACCCACAACCACCCCACGGAAATCGAGCCCTTCGGCGGCGCGGCCACCTGCATCGGCGGCTGTATCCGCGATCCCCTGTCGGGCCGCGCCTATGTCCATCAGGCCATGCGCGTCACCGGCGGCGGCGATCCCCGTGTGTCCTTCAGCGAAACCACCCCCGGCAAGCTGCCCCAGAGAAAGATTGCCCAGACGGCAGCCGCCGGTTATTCCTCCTACGGCAACCAAATCGGTTTGGCTACGGGCCATGTGGCTGAGATCTATCACCCCGGCTATATCGCCAAGCGTCTCGAGTGCGGCGCTGTTGTCGGCGCTGCTCCCGCCAGCCATGTGCGCCGGGAAGTGCCCACGCCCGGCGATGTGATTATTCTCCTGGGCGGCCGCACGGGCCGCGACGGCATCGGCGGCGCCACAGGCTCCTCCAAGAGCCACAACATGCAGTCGTTGACCACCATGGCCAGCGAGGTCCAGAAGGGCAACGCCCCCGAGGAACGGAAACTGCAACGGCTGTTCCGCAACGGCAACGTCACTCGTCTGATCAAGCGGTGCAACGACTTCGGCGCCGGCGGCGTATCAGTTGCCATCGGTGAGCTGGCCGACGGTTTGATCATCGACTTGGATGCCGTCCGCAAAAAGTATGACGGCCTGGATGGCACGGAGCTGGCAATCTCCGAGAGCCAGGAGCGTATGGCCGTGGTGGTGGCCCCCGAGGACGCCGAGGCCCTGATGAATGCCGCCCGTATGGAAAACCTGGAAGCCTATCCCGTTGCTACGGTCACCGAACGCCCCCGTATGGTTATGACCTGGAAGGGCAAGACCATCGCCAATCTGAGCCGGGCGTTCCTCAACACCAACGGCGCGGTGAAGCACGCCGCCATTACAGTTGACAAGCTGGAGCACAAGGCCCCGGCCCTGCCCTTCTCCACTCTGCGGGACATGGCCGCCGACCTCCGCTGTGCCTCCCGCCGCGGTCTTACCGAGCGGTTTGACGGCTCCATCGGCGCGGGCAGCGTCCTGATGCCCTTCGGCGGTAAGACCCAGCGCTCCCCCGCCCAGGCCATGGCGGCCCTGTTCCCTGTGGAGCCGGGCCAGAATACGACCCAATCCAGCGTGATGGCCTGGGGCTTTGACCCGGACCACATGAGCGCTGACCCCTACGGCGGTGCAAAGGCAAGCGTCTACACCTCCGTTGCAAAAATTGTCGCGGCGGGCGCTGACTATCAAAAAGCCTATCTGACCTTGCAGGACTTTTTCGAGCGGCTGCGCACGGAGCCCCACCGCTGGGGCAAGCCCTTTGCCGCGCTGCTTGGCGCGCTGGATGCCCAATTAGAGCTGGGCTGCGCCGCCATCGGCGGCAAGGATTCCATGTCCGGCTCCTTCCTGGACCTGGATGTGCCCCCCACGCTGATCTCCTTTGCCATTGCCCCCATCCAGTCCGGGGATGTGCTGACCACAGAGTTCAAGGAGGCCGGTCACCCGGTGTACCTGTTTGGGGCCAAGGACCCCAAGGCCGGATGGGAGCAGTTCCATGCCCTGTGCCGGGCTGGTAAGGTGAAAGCCGCTTGGGCTGTGGAGCACGGTCTGGCCGAAGCCGTCACCAAAATGACCTTCGGCAACGGCATTGGCTTCACCGGCGAGGGCGTCCACGACTGGTATGTGTCCCTGCCCGGCGCCATTGTGGCTGAGCTGACGGAGGATGTGGACGCGACGCTGCTGGGCCACACCACCGACGACGGCCATGTGACCATTGGCTTTGAGCGGGTACCTGTATCTGAGCTGTTGGCCCTCAACGACGGGGTGTTGGAGAAGGTCTATCCCACCGTGGCCGGTGACGGCGGCAGTGTGGAGCCCATCACCTACACCGCCGCCGCTCCCCTGGTTGCCAAAGCCAAGGTGGCCCAGCCCCGTGTGGTCATTCCCGTGTTCCCCGGCACCAACTGTGAATATGACTCGGTCCGGGCCTGCTTGCAGGCGGGTATGACGGCGGAAACCATTGTCATCCGCAACCTGACGCCGGAGGATTTGTTCCAGTCGGCGGTGGAATTGGAACACGCCATCCGGAACGGTCAAATCGTCTTTCTCCCCGGCGGTTTCTCCGGCGGCGACGAGCCGGAGGGCTCCGCCAAGTTTATCGCCTCGTTCCTCAGAAGCCCCCGGCTCCGCGACGCCATCACCGATCTGCTGGAGAACCGCGACGGCCTGATGCTGGGCATCTGCAATGGCTTCCAGGCCCTTATCAAGCTGGGTCTGGTGCCCTACGGCAAAATCGTCCCCATGGATGGCAATTGCCCCACCCTGACCTATAACACCATCGGCCGCCACCAGTCGTCCATTGTCCGGACCCGCGTCTGCACCAACAACTCTCCCTGGCTGCTGGAGGCCCCGGTGGGCGAACTCTACAGCGTACCCATCTCCCACGGCGAAGGCCGCTTCCTGGCCTCCGACGCGGTTTTGGAGCAGCTGAAACAGAATGGACAGATTGCCACCCAGTATGTGGATTTGAACGGCAATCCCACATTGGACACCGCGTTTAACCCCAACGGCTCCCTGTGGGCCATTGAAGGCATCACCAGCCCCGACGGCCGCGTCTTGGGCAAGATGGGCCACAGCGAGCGCGTGGGCGCGGAGCTGTATAAAAACGTTCCCGGCAACTATGATATGGGCCTGTTCCGCAGCGCCGCCCGGTATTTCCGTTGATTTCATAAGGAGGAGTTTCCCATGGCTTATTACTATCCCGAACCGTCCCGCACCTTCAGCGAGTACCTGCTGATTCCCGGCTACACCGGCCCCGACTGCATCCCCGCCAACGTCAGCCTGCAAACCCCTCTGGTCAAATACCGCAAGGGCCAGGAGGAGTGCCCCATCTGCCTGAACATCCCCCTGGTCTCCGCCATCATGCAGTCTGTCTCCAATGATACCCTGGCTGTGGCTCTGGCCAAGGAGGGCGGCATGTCCTTTATCTTCGGCTCCCAGTCCATTGAGAGCGAAGCCGCCATGGTGGAAAAGGTCAAGGCCCACAAGGCCGGTTTTGTGGTCAGCGACTCCAATGTGACCCCCGATAACACCCTGGGCGACGTGCTGGCCATGACCCGTCGCAGCGGTCACTCCACCCTGGCCGTCACCGCCGACGGCACCCCCAACGGCAAGCTGCTGGGCGTGGTCACGGGCCGTGATTACCGCGTATCCCGCATGACCGAGGATATCCCCGTCCGGGACTTTATGACCCCTATCGAGCGGCTGATTACCGCCCCCGCCTCCACCAACCTCAAGGAAGCCAATGACATCATCTGGGAGCACAAGCTCAATTCCCTGCCCATCATCGACGATGACGGCCATCTGATGTACTTCGTCTTCCGCAAGGACTACGCCGACCACAAGGACCATCCCCTGAGCCTGCAGGACGGCAGCAAGCGCTATATGGTGGGCGCGGGCATCAACACCAGGGACTTTGCCGAGCGGGTCCCCGCCCTGGTCAAGGCCGGTGCCGACGTTCTCTGCATCGATTCCTCCGAGGGACACTCCATCTGGCAGAAACGGACCATCGACTATATCCGCGAGCACTACGGCGACTCCGTCAAGGTGGGCGCTGGTAATGTGGTGGACCGGGAAGGCTTCTTCTATCTGGCCGAAGCCGGAGCCGATTTCGTGAAAGTGGGCATCGGCGGCGGCTCCATCTGCATCACCCGTGAGCAGAAGGGCATTGGCCGCGGCCAGGCCACGGCGCTGATTGAAGTGGCCGCCGCCCGGGACGAGTATTTCGAGAAGACTGGCATCTATGTACCCATCTGCTCCGACGGCGGCATTGTCCATGACTACCACATGACCATGGCCCTGGCCATGGGTGCGGACTTCCTGATGCTGGGCCGTTACTTCGCCCGCTTCGATGAAAGCCCCACCAACAAGGTTCTGGTGGACGGCGTCTACCGGAAGGAGTACTGGGGCGAAGGCTCCAACCGCGCCCGCAACTGGCAGCGCTACGACCTGGGCGGCGCGGCCGGTCTCAGCTTCGAGGAGGGCGTCGATTCCTACGTCACCTACGCCGGCTCCCTCCATGACGGCGTGGAAAAGAGCATGTACAAGGTCAAGTCCACCATGTGCAACTGCGGCGCTGTCACCATTCCCCAGCTCCAGCGGGATGCCCGCATCACCCTGGTGTCCGCCACCTCCATCGTCGAGGGTGGCTACCATGATGTGATTCTCAAGAAGTAACTTTATTTTTTGACAAAATGCGTTAGACTGTAAAACACCCCCGGATGCTGTCCATCCGGGGGTGTTTTCTTACCCAAAATCATGCCGGTTACCGCAATGACTTCCCAACTCTTCAAATACTGAAACAATTTCTTCAATTTTCAAAAAGCATTCGCTGTCATTCAAGGTATCATCTTGTAAAATACCTTGAATTTTACTAAGCGCCTGATAGCATTGTGATTCTACGATTACGCTGATTTCCTTGCTATTCAGAAAAGAAGCCATCGTGTTATTATACGCTCTATAGAGTATATCATAGTATAGTTCCATATTATACACCTCTATATGCTATTTTAGGCTAGTTTATGAAATATGTCAATATTATATACTATTCTGTGCTATAATAGCAAAAAACTGAAATCGAGGTATACCCATGAAGCCGTTAAAGCAAAAGGTCAGTCTGACCCTGGATGAAGATTTGATTGCCAAGCTGCGGGTTCTGGCTGAGGACTGCGACCGCTCCCTGTCCCAGTACATCAATGTGACGTTAAAAGAACACGTGGCAAAGCTGGAGCAACAGAAAAAGGCGTAAAAATATCCCGGGTGCCGCAGCATCCGGGATATTTTTTGTCATTACCAGTCAATCTGCGGCGTCTCCCGCAGGGGTAGGGTCTCGATGGCCAGACGGGACAAATCCCGGAACTCCCTGGGGTTCGAGGTCTTGCGCAGCTGCTTGGCCAGCTTTTTGTTATCGTCCAGCAGCAGAATCAGATAGCGCCAGTGGGCCTTCATGCGGAGCATGGCGTTGCCGGGTCCGCCGAAGGACACCTCATAGCCGTTAAACAGTTCCTCATTGAACCGCCGCAGCTCCTCCCGTGTGATGGGGCCGCCGCCCCGCAGTCTCCGGCCCATGGCCGGGTCCGCCAGAAATCCCCGGCCCGCCATATATCCAGCGGCGGTGGGATACCGTTCCATGGCGGCGCGGCAATCGTCCACCGTTTTCAAATCACCGTTGCAGATCACCGGACAGGTACAGCGCTCCAGCGCCATTGTAAATCCCTCGGGCCGCACCGGATGGCGGTACATGTCGGTCGTAATGCGGGGGTGGACCGTCAGTTCCGCCATGGGATAGCGGTTCAGCAGGTCCAGAACGGGGCCGAATTCTTCCGGCGATTTGACGCCCATACGGGTTTTGATGGAGATTTTAATGGGGCACTGTGCAAAAATCGTATCCAGAAATACTTCCAATTCCGGCAGACGGCCCAGGAAGCCCGAGCCCTTGCCCTTGGCCGTCACGGTGCCGGAGGGACAGCCCAGATTCAGATTGACCTCTTGGTAGCCGTGGTCGGCCAGAACGCCGGCAGCAAAGAGAAAATCCACCGCCGATTTGGTCAGAATTTGGGGCACTACCGGCGTATTGCCGTTGTACTCCGGCAGAATGTCCCGCCGGACCCGTGGGGTGATGGTATGCTCCTGGGTGGGCGACCAGAAGGGCATCCAATAGCGGTCCACGCCGCCGAACATCTGATGGTGCAGATTGCGGTACGCCGCGTCGGTGACGCCCTCCATGGGGGCAAAGTCAAAGCGTTTCATCAATAGCGGCTGATCTCCATGGAGTCGTCATCCTGGCCCTTTTCAATGGCCCGGATTTCCACATAGTAGCTGTAATCGGCGTTGACCTCCACCTTGACCCGGTCACCGATTTTGTGGCCCAGCACCGCCTTGCCCACCGGCGATTCCTTACTAATCAGGCCCTTGAGGGGGTTCTGACGCAGAGTGGTCACCAACTGGATGACCTCTTCCTCGTCGTCCTCCTCCATATAAATAGTGACCTTGTCGAACAGGCCCACGGTGCCCTCGTCGGTTACAGTGCCGTCGATGACGTGGGCCGTCTTGATCATCCGCTCCAAATAGCGGATACGGCTGTCATTGCGGCGCTTTTCCTGTTTGGCCGCCTTGTACTCAAAATTTTCGCTGAGGTCGCCAAAGGCACGGGCCGTTTGGACGTCCTCAATGATCTTTCGGCGCAGAACATTGGAGCGGTATTCCAGCTCCTCCTTCATCTTTTGAATATCCACCGCCGTCAATTCGTCGTGCATGGTTCAATCCTCCTTGATGGTGCCGCCGCAAAAGCGGACAGCCGCCTGGGTCTCACTGCGTATTGCATCATTGTAACACGGTTTTTCCCCCCTGTCCACCGGGGGAAATACACCGAATTTTCTTTCACAGCGACGCCAACACCCTTCATTTACTACAAAAGGACACCGCCCATACGCATGCCAAATTATGCGGTGTTGCCCTTGACATTCTCCGCCCCAGGGGATACTCTATTACCGTAAAGTTTGTTCCGGCAAACCGCCGGGATTTGCGAGATAACAGAGGTGATACTATGACATTGGATCAACTGCCCGTAGGGCAGAGCGGTACCATAACGGCCGTGGGCGGGGAAGGCCCCCTGCGCTGCCGTCTTTTGGATATGGGACTGATTCCCGGCACCGCCGTAATGGTGCGGAAGGTGGCCCCCATGGGAGACCCCATGGAGCTGCGGCTCCGGGGCTATGAGCTGACGCTCCGCAAGGCCGACGCCGCCAATATCACGGTGGAGCAGAAGGAGGCAGCCCGATGATTTTCGCACTGGTCGGCAATCAGAATTGCGGCAAGACCACGCTGTTCAACCAGCTCACCGGCTCCAATCAGCATGTGGGCAACTTTCCCGGCGTCACCGTGGACCAGAAGGCCGGCGCCGTCCGTGGCCAGAAGGATGTGGAAGTGGTGGACCTGCCGGGCATCTACTCCCTGCGGCCCTACACCGCCGAAGAAATTGTGACCCGAGACTTCATCCTCAACCAGAAGCCGGACGGCATCATCAACATTGTGGACGGCACCAATCTGGAGCGGAACCTGTATCTTTCGTTACAGCTTTTGGAAATGCGCATTCCCACGGTGCTGGCCCTGAACATGATGGACGAGGTCCGCAGCAACGGCGGCACCATCCACACCAAGGCGCTGGCCGAACGGCTGGGCATCCCGGTGGTTCCCATCAGCGCCGCCAAAAATGAGGGCATCGACGAACTCATTGTACAAGCCCTGTCTGTGGCGAAAAAGCGGATTCCCCCGGCGGTGGGCGATTTCTGCGCCCCCGGCCCCGTCCACCGCTGTATCCACGCCGTCAGCCATGTCATCGAGGACCACGCCCAGCTGGCGGGCATCTGTCCCCGGTTCGCCGCCACCAAACTCATTGAGGGTGACGAGGACATTCTGCGGCGGCTGGACATCAACACCAACGAACAGGAGTTGATTGAGCACAGCATCAGTGAGATGGAGCATGAGCGTGGACTGGACCGCAACGCGGCGTTGGCCGATATGCGATATGCCTTCATTGAAAAGGTCTGCCGGGACACGGTGGTGAAATGTCAGGAGAGCCGGGAGCACAAGCGCAGCGAACGCATCGACAGCGTTTTGACCCATCGGATTTTTGCCATTCCCATTTTTCTGGGGATTATGTTCTTCATCTTCTATGTCACCTTCGGCCCCGTGGGCACGTTCCTGTCCGACGGCCTGGCGGCGGGCATCGACTGGCTGATTGCCCAGGCCGACAAGGGATTGACGGCCTACGGCATCAATCCGGTGGTCCACTCCCTGCTGATTGACGGCGTCTTTGCCGGTGTGGGCAGCGTGCTCAGCTTCCTGCCCCTGATTGTGGTGCTGTTCTTCTTCCTGTCCATTCTGGAGGACACAGGCTATATGGCCCGTGTGGCCTTTGTCATGGATAAGCTGCTGCGAAAAATCGGCCTGTCGGGCCGCAGCATTGTCCCCATGCTCATCGGCTTTGGCTGCTCGGTCCCGGCCATTCTGGCCACCCGGACGCTGTCCTCAGAACGGGACCGGAAAATGACCGTATTCCTGACGCCCTTTATGAGCTGTTCGGCTAAAATTCCCATCTATGCGGTGTTTGTGGCTGCCTTTTTCCAGCACTATCAGGCGTTGGTGATGATCTGTCTCTATGTGGGCGGCATGGCCGTGGGCGTGCTGGTGGCCCTGCTGTACAACCATACGGCATTCCGGGGCAACAGCGTTCCCTTTGTCATGGAGCTGCCCAACTACCGGTTCCCCTCGGCCAAGAGCGTGGCGCTGCTGCTGTGGGAAAAAGCCAGAGATTTCCTCCAGAAAGCCTTTACGGTAATCTTTGTGGCTACCATTGTCATCTGGTTTTTGCAGACCTTTGATACCCGGCTCAATGTGGTGGAGGACAGCAGCACCAGCCTGATGGCCGGTCTGGGCCGTTTGCTCTCCCCCATTCTGGCGCCCCTGGGCTTCGGTGACTGGCGGGTGGCTTCGGCGCTGGTGGTGGGCCTGACGGCCAAGGAAGCCGTGGTCAGCACCCTCAGTGTCCTCACCGGCACCACAGTCGCCACCCTGGCGGCCAATCTGGGCGCACTGTTCACGACCAAGACCGCCATCAGCTTTCTGGCCTTTACCCTGCTCTATACGCCCTGCGTGGCCGCCATCGGCGCGGTCCGTAAGGAGCTGAGCCGTCTGGACGCGCTGCTGTTTGTGGTGGTGCAATGTGTCATTGCCTGGATTGTGGCCTTTGCGGTCTATCAGATTGTGGGGTTGGTCCTGTGACGTGGTTGGACTGGCTTCTGGTAGCTCTGGTGGTGGGCTGGCTGCTCTTTGTGCTGATCCGCCGCCCCGGTCGGGGCTGCTGCGGCAGTTGTAAAGGCTGTTCCCATACGTGCCATTGTGAGAAAAAGGAAAAACGTTAAAAGTTTTACTCGATTTTTTTCAAAAAATCGCGGAGTCCAGAGGCAGCGCCTCTGGTCGCCCGCCGCAGCGGGCGAAATCTCCAATCGTCCCAAAGCGCCATCCGCAGATGGCGCAAGCCCCACGGCGAAGCCGTAAGGCCGCCGTCCCCACCCCATCCGGGGTGGCGGACGGCGGCCTTCTTGCGTATCTTCTATCGATGGCAAGCAGATTGGAGCGCACAGGACAGTTACGGTTATCATACAGTTCTTTTGCAGGAAACATCCCATTGCCCTCCGCTACTTCGTGAATCTTCCCAATAAGTTAGCTGTAACTAATCATTAAATTTATGAGGTGTTTCAATCCATTATCAACAACACCATCGTCACCCCGTGCCTGCTGGGCATGAATTCCCTCTATACGCTGATTCATACGGCGGTGGTGTTCTTCATTGGCTCCGGCAGCGCCCTGGCCGTCAATGCCAATCTGGCCTTTGCCGTGGATGTGGTCCTTATGGGCATTGTTGCCACACTTCTCTATAGCTATCTGTTCCGAAAGACCAAACACAACGTCCTCTATGTGCTGCTGGTGGGCACGGTGCTGACCTCCTTTTTCGGCAGCATCCAAACCACACTGACGCGGGTCATGGACCCCAACGAGTACGACACGCTGTTAACGTCTCTGGTGGCCGGTTTCAACAACATCAACAATGAGATTATTATCTTTTCGGTGATTCTGCTGGGTGCCATCGTCTTTTTCCTGCGCAAGGAATTGGCCCTGCTGGATGTGCTGACACTGGGCAAAGCCCAGGCCATCAATTTGGGCGTCGATTATGACCGGTGCATCCGTCGGCTTCTGCTGGGCGTGACGCTGGCCATCGCCGTGGCTACGGCTCTGGTGGGGCCCATCTCCTTCCTGGGGCTGATCATTGCCAACCTGTCCCGGCAACTGCTGCGGACATACCGCCACAGCCAGTTGGTTTTGGGCTCCGTGCTCTTCGGCACCATTGTCCTGCTGGGCGGTCAACTGATTGTGGAACACCTCTACACCTATACGGTCCCCGTCAGCGTCTTTATCACCGTGGGCGGCGGCCTGTACTTCCTCTATCTGCTGCTCTCGAGAAAGAAGGTCTGATATGCTGCAAATCAAAAACCTCTCCAAGCAATACGACGGAAAAACCGTTGTACACGATGTGAGCTTTCACATTTCCAAGGGCAAGGTCATCTCCATGATCGGCCCCAACGGCGCGGGCAAATCCACCGTCATGGGCATTCTCTCCCGGCTCATCGCCCGGGACAGCGGTCTGGTGGAATTTGCCGGAAAGGACATCAGCCAGTGGAAAAGCAAAGAGCTGTCGAAACGGCTGGCCATCCTGACCCAGAGCAACAACATTCAGATGAAGCTGACGGTGCGGGAGCTGGTGACCTTCGGCCGGTTCCCCTACTCCGGAGGACGCACCACGCCGGAGGATCAGGAGATCATTGACCGGGCCATTGCCTATATGGAGCTGGAGGACTTCCAGGACCGGTTTATCGATGAACTGTCCGGCGGCCAGCGTCAGCGGGCCATGATCGCCATGGTCATCGCCCAGGACACGGAATACGTACTGCTGGACGAACCCACCAACAACCTGGATATCTACCACGCCACCAATATGATGAAGATTGTCCGCCGTCTCTGCGACGAACTGGGCAAAACGGTCATTCTGGTCCTCCATGAGATCAACTATGCGGCCTTTTACTCCGATTACATCTGCGCGTTCAAGGACGGCCGCATTGCCAAATTCGGCACTGTGGAAGAAGTGATGACCAAGGAAACCCTGTCCGAGATTTACAATGTGGATTTTGAGATTATGACCATCCAGAATCGCCCGTTGTCTATCTATTATTAACCCATTTTTCAGTACTTTTTTGTAAAAAGGAGAACAACCCATGAAAAAACTGCTTGCACTGACCGCCGCCCTCATGCTGGCCCTGGGCCTGACAGCCTGCGGTTCCGCCACTGCCGCCAACGAGACCGCCGCGGAGACATCGGACGCCGCGCCGGAGACCGTCTCCGTGTCTTCCCTCAACGCCAGCAAGGAAACCGTCACCGTGGACGTGCCCTACGATGCCCAGCGCATTGCCGTGCTGGACATGGCTTCCCTGGACATTCTGGACGCCCTGGGCGTGGGGGATCGGGTGGTAGGCTCCGCCAAAACCACGCTGCCCTATCTCCAGGACTATATGACCGAGGACGTGGCCCAGCTGGGCACCATTAAGGAGGCCGATCTGGAAGCGGTCATGGCCTGCGAGCCCGATGTGATTTTCATTGGCGGCCGTTTGGCCGAGTCCTACGACGCCCTCAGTGAGATTGCGCCAGTGATCTATCTGTCTATAGACACGGAGTTGGGCGTGGTGGAAAGCGTGCGGCAGAACGCCGCCAACGTGGCTGCCATTTTCGGTCTGGAATCCAAGGTGGACGACCTGATGGGGGGCTTTGACAGCCGCATTGCGGCCCTGGCCGATGCCGCCGATGGCAAGACGGCCATTGTGGGTCTGGTGACCAGCGGCGGTTTCAACATTTTGGGCAACGATGGCCGTTGCTCCATGGTGGGCCGGGAGATCGGCTTTGAAAACATCGGCATCGACGCCGAAGCCGCCACCTCCACCCACGGCAACGAGTCCTCCTTTGAGTTTGTTGTGGAGAAGGACCCGGACTACATGGTGGTTCTGGACCGGGATGCCGCCATTGCCACCGAGGGCGCCAAGCTGGCCCAGGAGGTGGTGGAGAATGAATTGGTGAAGAGTACCCGCGTCTATACCGACGGCCATATTATCTATCTGGCCAATCCTGCCGTGTGGTATACCGCCGAGGGCGGCATCACCGCGCTGGATATCATGCTCCAGGATTTGGAGACGCCCCTGCTGGCCCAGTAAGCAACACAAACGCCCGGATGCACTGCATCCGGGCGCTTTGTTATATCTCCATGGCCGTCAAAACCGACGAGGCCAGCAGCGCCGCTCCCAGGGGCAGGGCATCGTCGTCGGTGCGGAATCGAGCGTTGTGCCACGCGGCGTTGGTCTGGTTGGGGTAGCCGGTGCCAATCCAGTAGAAGAACGCCGGGACCGTCTGGCCCAGAACGGCGAAATCCTCCGAACCCATATCGCCCCTGGGACTGACAATGTGTTCCGGCCCCGCCACGGCCTCCGCCGCTTTCCGGGCCAGGGCCGTCATCTCCGGGCCGTTGTAGGTCACCGGCACCTGGGGCGCAAACCGCAATTCCCACTGACAACCGTAGGTTTCCGCAATGCCCTGGACCACCTGCTGCAATCGCTTTTCCGTGGCCGCCATGACGGCATCGGAGTGGGCGCGGATATCGCCACTCATGGACAGGGTTTCCGGGACGAAATTTTCCGGCGTTCCGGCATGGATGGAAAACACGGCGCAGACCAGTGGCTCCAGGGGGTCCGTATTGCGGCTGACCACCGTTTGAATGGCATTGACAATGGCCGCGCCGCAGGTGATCACATCCACGCACTTATGGGGGGACCCGCAATGGCCGGTGACGCCGGTCAAATCGATGAAAAAGTGGGTCTTGCCCGCCATGATGCCGCCGGGAACAATCGCCACATCGCCGCAGGCAATTTCCGGCCGGGTATGCAGTCCAAAGAGGAAGCGGGGCATTTCCGGCAGCTTTTCCCACAGGCCATGTTCCATCATGGCCTTGGCCCCCTTGGTGACCTCCTCCGCCGGTTGAAACAAAAAGACCACATTCCCCGCCAGTTCCTCCCGCCGCTCCGACAGGAGCCGGGCGGCTCCAAGGAGACAGGTGGTGTGGAAATCGTGGCCGCAGGCATGCATGACGCCGGGAGTCTCCGACACCACGCCGTTGTCCGTCGGTTCCTGCTGGGCGATGGCGTCTATATCGGCCCGCAAGGCCACCGTGGGACCGGGACGGCCCCCCTGTAAATAACCCACCACACCGGTTTCCATGCCCAGGTCCAGAATGGAGATGGACAGCGCTTCCAGCCGCCGCCGAATCAGTTCCGTGGTCCGCCGCTCCTGAAAGGACAACTCCGGGTGGCGGTGGAGATCGTCCTTGATGGCTTTCAGCATGGGGGCCAGCTCCATGGCCCGGCTGCGCAGTTCGTTCATAGTCATCGCCGTCTTTCTAATCAGTTTGCTATTACCATACCGCCGCCGCTTCCATTTTGCAAGGGGCAGCGTAAAAAACACGGATGCCCCAACGGGACATCCGTGTTTTGACCGTTACCGGCGCTTGTGGTCGGTCAGCAGCTTATAGATCTGAATGACCACGGTAGGCGCCAACGCCAACAGTACCACCTTGCCCAGCTGGGCCGCGCCGAAGGTGGGCGCCACCATAAAGAGGCTGGTCAGGCCGGGCACAAAGAGCACCAGAGCCAGCAGCACCACACCGGCAAAGAAGGCCAGAATGGAGGCCGGATTGGTGGTGAGCTTCAGCCGGAACAGAGATTCCGCGCCGCGGCAGTTAAAGCCGTGGAACAGGCGGGCCAACGTCAGGGTGGCGAAGGCCATGGTGGAAGCCATGGCGGCGTCCTTGGTCGGACCGTAGCCTAGGTAGAAGGCGGCCATGGTGGCAATGGCAATCAGCAAACCCTGCACGCCGATGCGGCTCAGGAGGGACCGGTTGAGGATGGGCTCCTTGGGGTCTCTGGGCTTCTGATTCAGCAGGCCCCGGCGGGCAGGCTCCATGCCGATGGCAATGGCGGGCAGGGAGTCGGTCAGCAGGTTGATAAACAGCAGGTGTACCGGCTCAAAGGGCACCGGCAGCGCCATAATGGAAGCGTACAGGACGCAGAAGATACCAGCAGTGTTGCCGGACAACAGAAACAGAATGGCATTCTTAATGTTGGCATAGACGCTGCGGCCGTTGACCACGGCTTTGACGATGGTGGCGAAATTATCGTCAGCCAGAATCATGGAAGCGGCGTCCTTGGAAACCTCCGTGCCGGTGATGCCCATAGCCACGCCGATGTCGGCTTTTTTCAGAGCCGGGGCGTCGTTGACACCGTCGCCGGTCATGGAGACAATGTTTCCTTTGCGCTGCCAGGCGTTGACAATGCGGATTTTATGCTCCGGCGACACTCTGGCATAGACGGAGATTTTCTCCAACCGCTGGTCCAACTCTGCGTCGGTCATGTTGTCCAGTTCCACACCGGCTAAGGCTTCGTCACCGTCACGGAAGATGCCCAGCTGCCGGGCGATGGCCGTGGCTGTCACCTTGTGGTCACCGGTAATCATAATGGTACGGATACCGCCCTGCTTGGCGTCGGCTACGGCCTGAATGGCCTCGGGCCGGGGCGGGTCAATCATGGAAATCAGGCCGATGAACGTAAAGTCGTTTTCATCCTCCAGCGTCAGAGGCCGGACACTGTCCAATTCCCGGTAGGCAAAGGCCAGGACCCGCAGGCCCTCCGTGGACAGCTCCATATTGACCCTGGCAATCTCCTCCTTGCGCTCGGGAGTCAGCTCCACCTTGCCCGCACTGGTCAGCAGCCATTGGGAACGGCTCAGCAGCACGTCCATGGCGCCTTTGGTGAACAGGGTGGGCGTCCCGTCGATGTCGTGGAGGGTGCTCATAAGCTTCCGGTCCGAATCGAAGGCCAGTTCGCCCAGTCTCGGATGCTGGGCCCGGTACTCCTCCTCCACCACGCCGAACCGCTCGCCCAGCATGACCAGAGCCACCTCGGTGGGGTCACCGATGGACGTGCCGTTTTCCTCGTCGTTGGTGGCATCGCTGGCCAGCAGCGCTGCTTTCAGCAGCAGTCTTTGGACATCGTTAGCCAGTTTCAGGTCATTGCCCTCCAGCAATGTGCCGTCGGCGTAGACCTTTTGGGGGGTCATTTTGTTCTGGGTCAAAGTGCCGGTCTTGTCAGAGCAGATGACAGACACGCTGCCCAGACTTTCCACGGCCTTCAAATCCTTGATGATGGCGTTCTGACGGGCCATCTTCTGGGTCCCCATGGCCAGAACAATGGTGACAATGGAGGAAAGGGCCTCGGGAATGGCGGCCACGGCCAGGGCCACGGCGAACATCAGGGAGTCGAGAATGCTCATGCCCGTGCGGAACACCGACAGGGCAAACACCAGAGCGGAAATGACCAGAATGACAATGGCCAGTTTAGCGCTGAAGCTGTCCAGACTTTGCTGTAAGGGTGTCTTGCGCTGCTGGGTCTGGTTCATAAGGGCGGCGATTTTGCCCAGCTCCGTGTGCATACCGGTGCCGGTGACCAGCACCGTGGCCCGGCCATAGGTGACCAGGGAGCCGGAAAACACCATGTTTTTCTGGTCGCCCAGGGCCACCTGGTCGGCGTCGATGGCGTCGGCGGTTTTATCCACGCCCTCACTTTCACCGGTCAGGGAGCTTTCGTTGACCTTGAGGGAAAAGTTCTCGAGAATGCGGCCGTCGGCCACCACCATGTCGCCGGCCTCCAGCAATACGATGTCACCGGGGACCACCTCCGCCGAGGGGATTTCCATGCGTTTGCCGCCCCGCAGGACCTTGGCGGTGGGAGACGACATGGCCTTGAGGCTCTCTAAGGACTTTTCCGCCTTCAAATACTGGACGGTGCCCAGAATGGCATTGAGAATCAGGACCGCGAAAATGACAATGGTGCTCTCCATGTTGCCGGAAGCGGCGGAGATGCAGGCGGCCACAATGAGAATGAGCACCAGCAGGTCCTTGAACTGCTCCAGGAACACGCGGAGCATGCTCTTTTTCTCGCCTTCGGACAGCTTGTTGGGCCCGTACTGCCGGGCACGCTGGGCCACCTCCTGTTCGGTGAGCCCGTTGGCGCTGGACTGCTGGCTGCTGAGCGCCTGCTGCGCCGTTTGTCTATAATAGGGTTCGGCCATAGGGATGCTTCCTTTCTTGTTTTTATTGTGTTGAACCGGATGGGCAGATAAAAGAAAAAGACTCTTCGACAACCATTTTCCTGTGCGCATAGGACAACGGTTGTCGAAAAGTCTTGTTACCACTTCGGGCACATGCCACCAAGCCCAAGGGGCTGAGATGTTGACAGCATGTCTTTCAAACTACTCCCTTTTCAACTACGGCGATTATAGCACGGTCTTCCTCCGTTGTCAATGCGGTTTCGTACCCCTGCTTTCAGCATTTCCCGCCCACCGGGAATTATGCGCCGCGTTGACAGAAACACCGCCACCCGGTATACTAAATTCACCATAACTTTATTGTAACAAAGCAGGAGGACATGATCAATGGAACAACATATTCCCCTCAATCAGCTCCGTGTCAACGATGAAGTGCAGGGCTTCTACCTTCTGAAGTCCGCCTACGCCAAGACCAACAAAAACGGAAAACCCTTCCTCAGCGCCGTACTGGAGGACGCCGGCGGCTCCATGGACGCCAAGCTGTGGGAATACGACAACAGCACCGTCAGTGAGCAGGATGCCGGGCGCATCGTCTACGTCACCGGCACCGTCACCGAGTTTATGGGCGCGCTCCAGCTGCGCATCAACGCCCTGCGGCTGCGCCGTCCCGAGGAGGCCGTGGACCTGACGGCCCTGACGCCGTCGGCGCCCATCGATGCTGACGCCGTGCTGGCACGGGTGTGGCAGCTGGTGGAGTCCATGGAGGACGACGATTACCGCGCCATCGCCACCATGATGCTCCAGCGGCGGGAGCAGGATTTCCGCAGCATTCCCGCAGCCAAAAGCGTCCACCATGGCTTTGTGGGCGGTCTGCTGATGCACACGGCCAATATGCTGGAACAGGCCGATTTTCTCTCCCGGCTCTACGGTTCCACCATCAACCGCAGCCTGCTGCTGGCCGGTACCCTGCTCCATGACTTCGGCAAGATGAAGGAGTTCTCCTTCTCTGAGCTGGGCCTGGTGACGGAGTATTCCACCGAAGGTCAGCTTTTAGGCCATCTGGTCATCGGTGCCGAATGGGTGGCGGCAGCAGCCCGGAAGCTGGGCATCCCCGAAGAGAAGTCCCTGCTGCTGCGCCACCTGATCCTCTCCCATCACGGCGAACCGGAATTCGGCGCGGCGGTAGTGCCGGTTTGCATGGAAAGCGAATTGCTGCACCTCATCGACAAAATCGACAGCCGGGTGGAAATCTACCGCAAAGCCTTTGAAGAAGTACCGGTTGGGGCCTTCAGCAGCCGGATTTTCGCACTGGAACACCGCGTTTACCATCATCCGTAATCTCTGGAGCAGCTGTATAAAAACCTTTGTATCGATATGCAAATATTTATATATTTTATACAAAACCGCTTGTTTCTATCCTCAGAATTTGCTATAATATTTTCCAGGACACGGTCTATTTTCGAGGCCGGGGTCTTATAGATTCCTGGAGTGCCAATGAAGTTTGGACACCGCAAGAATGGAGGAGACATCGACTATGCTGGATCAGTCGTACTACCGCAAAGCGGATGAAATCATCGCCCACTACGGCCGTAAGGCCAGTTCCCTGATTCCCATTATGCAGGATATTCAGGAGGAGTACCGCTATCTGCCCGGTGAGCTTCTGACCTACGTTGCCGCAGAAATCGGCATCAGCGAGGCCAAGGCTTACAGCGTGGCGACCTTCTATGAGAACTTTTCCTTTGAGGCCAAAGGCAAGTACATCATCAAGGTCTGCGACGGCACCGCCTGTCATGTGAAAAAGTCCGGCCCCATTTTGGAGGCTCTGCACAAAACCCTGGGGCTCAGCAAGAAGAAGCATACCACCGACGATATGCTCTTCACCGTGGAGACCGTCTCCTGCCTCGGCGCCTGTGGTCTGGCTCCCACCGTCATGGTCAATGAGGACGTCTATCCGCGTATGACCCCCGAGTCCGTGGTCGAACTGATCGAGAAGCTGAGAGGTGAGGGAAATTGAAAATTCAGACTAGAGAAGCCCTGCAGCAGCTGCGCGCTGCCGCCCAGGCCACCATTGAAAATTATTCCTGCCGCATTCTGGTCTGCGCCGGTACCGGCTGTATCGCCACCGGTTCCCAGAAGATCTACGACAAAATGGTGGACATTGCACGGGATTATCCCAATGTAACTGTGGAATTCAAGCCCCACGACGCCGACGCCCATCCCATCGGTATCAAGCGTACCGGATGTCAGGGCATCTGCGAGCTGGGCCCCCTGGTCCGCATTCAGAAGGGTGACAAGGTCATCCAGCTGGTCCGTGTCAAGGAAGAGGACTGCCAGGAGGTCTTTGAGCGCTGCGTTCTGGGCGACGAGGTCCTGGATCACCATACATACTGCCAGAACGGCAAATTCTACCCCAAGCCCGAAGAAATCCCCTTCATGGCCAAGCAAACCCGCATTGCCCTGGAGAACTGCGGCAAGCTGGACGCCGAATCCCTGGAGGAATACATTGCTGCCGGCGGCTTCTCCGCCCTGGAGAAAGCCCTCTTTGAGATGCAGCCTTCCGACGTGGCGGACACCGTGGACGCCGCCGAGCTGCGCGGCCGCGGCGGCGGCGGCTATCCCGCCGGCCGCAAGTGGAAGCAGGTCATGCGCCAGAAGGAAACCACCCGTTACGTGGTATGTAACGGCGACGAAGGCGACCCCGGCGCCTTCATGGACGGCTCCGTTATGGAAGGCGATCCCTTCCGCCTTATCGAAGGCATGATGCTGGCCGCCTACGCCGTCAGCTCCAAGGACGGTTATATCTACGTCCGTGCCGAGTACCCCAACTCCGTGGCCCGGCTGAGCCATGCCATTGCCCGGCTGGAGGAAGTGGGCCTGCTGGGTGACAACATCCTGGGCACCGACTTCTCCTTCCGTCTGCATATCAACCGCGGCGCCGGCGCATTCGTCTGCGGCGAAGGCTCCGCCCTGACCGCCTCCATCGAAGGCAACCGCGGCATGCCCCGCGTCAAACCGCCCCGTACCGTTGAGAAGGGCCTGTGGGAGAAACCCACGGTTCTCAACAACGTGGAAACCTTTGCCAACGTGCCCATGATCATCCTCCGCGGCGCCGACTGGTACCGCTCCATCGGCACCGCCGGCAGCCCCGGCACCAAGACCTTCTCCCTCACCGGCTCCATTGAGAACACCGGCCTGATTGAGGTCCCCATGGGCACCACCCTGCGGGAGATCATCTTCGACATCGGCGGCGGCCTCAAGGACGGCGCCACCTTCAAGGCCGTGCAGATCGGCGGCCCCTCCGGCGGCTGTCTCACCGAGGAGCATCTGGATGTGCCCCTGGACTTCGACTCCGTCAAGAAGTACGGCGCCATCGTCGGTTCCGGCGGTCTGGTGGTCATGGACGAGCACACCTGCATGGTGGAAGTGGCCCGCTTCTTTATGAGCTTCACCCAGCGCGAGTCCTGCGGCAAGTGTGTCCCCTGCCGTGAGGGCACCAAACGGATGCTGGAGATTCTGGAGAAGATCGTTGCCGGTGAAGGCGAGCTGGAGGACCTGGACCGCCTGGAGGAGCTGGCCGAGATGGTCAAGAGCATGGCCCTCTGCGGCCTGGGCAAGAGCGCGCCCCTGCCGGTCCTCAGCACCCTCAAGACCTTCCGCGACGAGTATGTGGAGCACATCGTGGACCACAAGTGCCGGGCCAAGGTCTGTACGGCCATGCGCCATTACCGCATCAACCCCGAATTCTGTAAGGGCTGCGGCAAATGTGCCAAGAACTGCCCCGTCGGCGCCATCACCGGCCAGCGGAAGGAGTGCTATCACATCGACACCAACCTGTGCATCAAGTGCGACGCCTGCCGTGACAACTGCGCCTTTGATGCCATTTATGTGGACGCGTAGGAGGATCAGACATGGGAACTATGACCATTGACGGACGGAAAGTCCAATTTACAGATGAAAAAAATGTGCTGAGCGTCATTCGGAACGCCGGTATCGATATCCCCACCCTGTGCTATCACTCCGAGGTTTCCACCTTCGGCGCCTGCCGTCTGTGTACCGTGGAGGATGACCGCGGCCGGACCTTTGCCTCCTGCTCCGAGGAGCCCCGGGACGGCATGGTGATTTTCACCAACACCGGCCGCATCAAGCGCCACCGCAAGCTGATTCTGGAGCTGCTGCTGGCCGCCCACTGCCGCGACTGCACCACCTGCGTCAAGAGCGGCGAATGTAATTTGCAGATGTTGGCCCACCGTCTGGGCGTCACCCAGGTCCGCTTTGCCAACACCAGAGAGATCCACGAGGTGGACACCAGCTCCCCCTCCATCGTCCGCGATCCCAACAAGTGCATCCTCTGCGGCGACTGTATCCGCGCCTGCGACGAGCTCCAGGGCATCGGCGCACTGGGCTTCGCCTTCCGCGGCACCGACGCCATGGTGATGCCCGCCTTCAACAAGAAGATTGCACAGACCCTCTGCGTCAACTGCGGCCAGTGCCGTGTCTACTGCCCCACCGGCGCCATCAGCATCCACACCAACACCGACGAGGTTTGGGAAGCTCTGGGTGATCCCGAGGTCCGCGTGGTGGCTCAGGTGGCTCCCGCCGTCCGTGTGGCCGTGGGCGACGCCTTCGGCATTGAGCGCGGCAAGAGCGTTATGGGCAAAATCGTCAACGTCCTGCACCGCCTGGGCTTCGATGAGGTCTACGACACGGCGTTCTCCGCCGACCTGACGGTTATGGAGGAGTCCGCCGAGTTCCTCAACCGTGTGGAAGCCGGCATCAAGCTGCCTCTGCTGACCTCCTGCTGCCCCTCCTGGGTCAAGTTCGTTACCGATCAGTATCCGGAGTTCAAGGAGAATCTGTCCACCTGCCGTTCTCCCCAGGGCATGATGTCCGCTCTGGTCAAGGAGTGGTACCGCGATCCCAAGAACGCCAAGGGCAAGCGCACGGTGATGGTCTCCATCATGCCCTGTACCGCCAAGAAGATGGAGGCCAAGCGGCCCAACAGTTTCACCAAGGGCGAGCAGGATACGGATATTGTCATCACCACCACGGAGCTGATCCGCATGATCCGCAACTCCGGCATTGATTTCGCCTGCCTGACGCCGGAGGCCAGCGACGTACCCTTCGGCTTCGGTTCCGGCGGCGGCGTCATCTTCGGCGTCACCGGCGGCGTTACCGAGGCAGTGCTGCGCCGTCTGATTCCTGAGCACGACAAGGTAGCTCTGGACGCCATCGCGGAATGCGGCGTTCGCGGCGACGATGCCATTAAGTCCTTCCAGTTCGATTACAACGGCCGGACCCTGAGCATTTGCGTCGTCAGCGGCCTGATTCATGCCCGCGAGGTCATGGAGCAGGTCAAGGCCGGCGAGCTCCACTACGACCTCATCGAGGTCATGGCCTGCCGCCGCGGCTGCATCATGGGTGGCGGCCAGCCGCCCAGAGCCGGCAACCGCACCAAGGCCGCCCGTGCCAAGGGCATCTACAATGCCGACAATTTGGCCATCATCAAGAAGCCCGACGAGAACCCCATGGTTATGTCCCTCTACGAAGGACTGCTCAAGGGCAAGGCACACGAGCTGCTGCACAACAAGGAATATTGATTTTGTTTTCCCGGAGCGCCGCATTTTGCGGCGCTCCTCTTGTTGTTTTTTTGTAAAAACTTGACATTTTATACAAAGTATGCTATACTGCTATAGCACAGTACCGTGTAACGGAAAAGAGGGCGCGCAGGCCGGTATTAGGGGCTTCCTCCACGGGAAGAGCCGCTTCCTGCTGCCAAAAAATCGTCATTCTCCCGGTGGGTTCACCGTGGGAATGACGATTTTTTCATACAATTGTCTTATTAAGCATCAGTCTTCCGTGAAGCAGTAGCGAATGCGTTTCATGCCTTCGCCCACAGCAATCACCAACTCCCCATTGCTCTTCTGCTCCACATCCAGCTCCATGTTTGGATGCAGGCCGTGGACATATTCCACCGGGTCTGCCGTCTCCACGGACTGGAACTCCAGTACACGGGGGTCCTTGCCGCCGCAGTCGGGCTGCTGCTTCTCAACAATCAATTCATAGGATGCCATGTTGGTTCCTCCTTTTAATCCTATTAACTATATTGGAATAGTATAGCATAGATTGGAACGCATTGCAAGGGGCTTGACAGAATTCTTTTTGCATTATATAATCTAATACAAATAATACAACTATAACAAAAGGAGGCGATTCCATGCTGCTGCAACTGCGATTTGACAGTGACGTACCCATCTACCAGCAAATCCGCGATCAGATTGTCGTGGGCATTGCTGACGGGCAGCTGCAGCCGGGCCAACAGCTGCCCACCATTCGGGCCCTGGCGGCGGAAACCGGTGTCAATATGATGACGGTCAGCAAAGCCTATCAGCTGTTGAAGCAGGAGGGCTATTTGCAAACGGACCGGCGCAACGGCACCGTGGTCAGCGGACGGCGGCCGCCGGGCCAGCCGGAGGAATCCACGCTGCGGGCCCTGCGGGTCAGCCTGTCGGAGCTGCGTCTGGCAGGATTGTCCAAAGACGATGTGATACGGCTGGTGGAACGGCTGTACACGGAAGGAGGAGACTGAATTATGGAGTGGTGGGTCAATCTGATCTTATGGGGAACCGTCCTCTGGATTCCCATTCTGATGTACGTTCAGACGGTCAACGATGCCAAATTTAAGAAAAATATTGCTGTTGGCATCACCATTCCCCCGGAATCTCAGCAGGACCCGGAGCTGCTGGCGGTCATCGGACAGTTCCGGAAAGCGGAAAAACGCCTGTTGTGGGTGCTGCTGCTGTCCGGTGTGGTCTGTTCCCTGCTGCCCCTGTCCCTGGGCGTCCTGCTGACCATCTATCTGATCTGGCTGGATGTGATGATTGTGGCCCCCATGGTGCCCTATGTCCGCTGCAATCAAGCCCTCAAGGCCATGAAGCAGCGCCGGGGCTGGCGGCGGCCCGATCAGACCGCTGCCGCCACCGTGGCCGATTTGTCCACCGTAGACCTGTGGAAGGAAAAGCCCCGGACCGTCCTCTATTTCCTATTGCCCTTTGTCCTGAGTCTGCTGCCCACGGCGGCGGTCTTTCTGGAGGGTGACGCCGTGATGGGTTGGGTCATGGCGGCGGTGGGGCCCCTGTGGGTGGCCCTGTCCTGGGTCTTTTACCGGTATGCCATCCGGCGGAAAGCCGAGGTGGTGGACGATAACGACACGCTGACCGAGACCCTGACGCGGCTGCGGCGGCAGGCCTGGCGGCGGGTTTGGCTCTGGATGGCCTGGCTCATGGGGCTGCTGCCCTGGTGCATGGTCTTCTATACCACCCAGCCGGTGGTGTGTATTGTAGGCACCGTGGCCCTGACCATTGTGTTCACGGCGGCAGCCATTTGGCAGGAGTTCCGGCTGCGGGCCATCCAGTCCCGGCTCACATCCGGCAGCGGCCAGACGTTCTATGTGGACGAGGACGACAAATGGATTTGGGGTATGTTCTACTACAACCCCAACGACACCAATTTGATGGTCAATGCCCGTGTGGGCATCAATACCACCGTCAATATGGCCCGGAAGCCCGGCAAATTCATCATGGGCTTTTCGGCGTTGATGCTGCTGCTGATGCCCCTGTTCGGCGTCTGGATTCTGGTGGAAGAACAGATGCCCGTGGAGCTGTCCATTCAGGGAGCGGTGCTGGAAGCCCGCCACAGCGGCACACACTACGAGATTCCCCTGGCGGAAATTGCATCGGTGGACGTACTGGAGGAACTGCCCTCCATGGTCAAAGTGGCCGGAACGGGTCTGGAAGGCGTGCGCAAAGGTCAATACACCTCCGTGGAGTATGGCCGGGTCACCGCCTGCATCGATCCCCGCACGGGTCCCTGGCTGTTGGTCACCGACGACGACGGAGCGCGGTATCTGCTGGGAGACAGCGACGGTACCACCGCACAGGTAGCCGCTGCACTTCCCCAATCATAGAGCGCAACAAGGCACGCCCGTGAGCGTGCCTTGTTGTTGTTCAGGGTTCCGGTTTCACCGGAGCCGCCGATTTTTTCCGGCGGCGATGACGGCGGCGGGGCCGGGCCGACGCGGCGGCCTTCTCATAGGCTTTGGCCGCTTCCGAAGTACCCTCATAGAGCAGTTTGCTGACGCGAATGCCGTCGCCGTCCTGCTGGAGCCGGATTCGGACCAAGAAATTGCCGTGGTCATCACAGGTGGACAGGTTCATATACCGCCGTCCCGGCTGGGAAATCCACTCCCCGGCCTTCATGGGCTTTTCACAGTGGGGGCAAAGGTTTTCCGCCCCGGCCATGGCTCCCATGGCCGCCCGTTTATCGGCGTAGCCCCGGTAGACCCGCCGGGCGATGCAGCCGGGCAGCTCCGCGCCGTGGAACCCGTTTTCGTGGGCTTCCATGGCCCGGCGGTACTCCGCCACGCCCCGCTCCAAATCCAGACGGGCACAGATCAGCGCCGTGTGGTAGGCGTCGCCCAAGGCGTCGTGGGCCGGACGGGTGGGAACGATGCGCAGCAACTCCAGTGCCGTCTTTAAGGCCCGTTGATTGGTGGCGCCATCGGTCTGGGCATTAAAAATCATCTGGGCGTTATACCAGGGCAAGACCCAGTCGGCAGGCAGATCGTGGAGGGCCAGATTTTCCCGCAGCACCGTCACGTCGTCAAAGCCCCAGATGAGGAACGTGCAGTCCTCCCCGCACCAGCAGCGGAACCGCTCCACCGCTTCGGGAAAGGAGACGCCCTCGGCCTTGAGCTGGGCCTCCTGGATGCCGGTCAGCTTGCTGACCCGCTTGTTGAGCTTGCGGATGAATTTAGGCCGGACCAGAATTTGAAATTCATCGGCCACCGTCCGGTCGGCCAGCAGCCGCACAGCGCCAATCTGGATAATCTCCCCATGGGGTGCGATGCCCTGCCGGGCCGCTGACGACCCGGGCCACGCCTGGTTCCATTCCATGTCCAAAATGATATACTGCATCGTTTAACTCCTTACACACAATGGAACCATCATATCACAAATTCCATGTTGGGGCAACAAAATGCGGAAAATACAGGGTCAGGGTGATCTCTGCACTCCCGACCTCAGCAGCGTGCCCGCTGCAAACCTGTCCGATTACAGCAGGCGGAGGGTAATGCGCCGCGATGCAGCCACATTGGAAACCTCCCTGGTAACCATTACGTGTCCGTTTCTCTTTTCTCTGTAAAATAGTTTGCAGAAAATTCGTCATTATTCCTGCAAAATATTGTACCACGTTTCCCTGAAACCGTCAATTTATTTCCGATATTATACGTTAAACTCCCGTCTTTCTCTCAATATTTTGACAAAATCTACAGATATTCTCCATCGCATCTGTTTACATATCATAAAGATTCCATGTAAAAAAAGTGCAAGCAAATCCATCCGGTTATGCAAGGATACAATCCGAAAAAAGACGAGGTATCCAAAATCTTCCCTGTGGAATACTTGTAAAAAAGTTAGAGGGATGGTATACTTCTAACGCATCCACCCATCTGTAAAAGCATCAACCGTCAAGGCGACGGCAAAGAAAGGACACATTCTATGGAACCGATTTATGTAACCGGCCACCGCAACCCCGATACCGACTCCATCGTCTCGGCCATGGCCTACGCCGCCCTGCGCAACGCCATCGGCGACCGGGAATATGTGGCCGCCCGACTGGGCCACATCAGCGATGAAACCCGCCGCATTCTGGACCGCTTCGGCATGGAACCGCCGGTCCATATCCATACAGTCCGCACACAGATCCGCGATCTGGATTACGATATCCCGCCGGTTATGCACCAGGCGGTGCCCATCCGCAGCGCTTGGGAAGCGTTACAGGAGCAGACGGCCCCGGCCATTCCCATCTCCCGGGAGGACGGCACCCTCTACGGCATGCTGTCTCCGACGGACGTGGCCAAGCATGACATGAATTTTGCTGCGGAGCCCTATCTGGAAAACGTCCCTGTCTTCAATCTCCTCAGCGTTCTGGAGGGCCATCTGGTGGGCGAGGGCAGCAACCTAGTGGACACCGTCACCGGTGAGGTGGTGGCGGCCCTGCCCGGCGTCACCACCATGGAGCTGAAAAAAGAAACCATTTTCCTCTGCGGCCAGCAGCCGGAAATGGTCCGCGCCGCCCTGGAAGCCGGTGTCAGCTGTATTATTCTCTGTCAGGCCCAGCTGCCGGAGGACCTGGATGTGGACCGCTACGAAAGCACCTGCATCCTCAACACGCCTCTGGACGCCTGCCGCGTGTCCCATCTGCTGTTCCAGGCCATGCCTGTGGAACGCATCTGCCGCAGCCACGATTTGGAGCACGTCCATCTGGACGATTTTCTCGACGATGTGCGGGAGATTGTGCTGCGCAGCCGTTACCGCAGCTACCCCATTCTGGACGAGGCCGACCGGGTCGTGGGCACCCTGTCCCGTTACCATATGATCCGTCCCCGGCGCAAGCGGGTAGTCCTGGTGGATCACAATGAGTTCGCCCAATCGGTGCCCGGTCTCGATCAGGCCGAGATTTTGGAGATCATTGACCACCACCGGCTGGCCGATATCCAGACCGGCGGCCCCATCCATTTCCGCAATGAGCCCGTGGGCAGCACCGCCACCATCGTGGCCAGCATGTACCAGGAGCGCGGCCTGATGCCCTCCAAGAGTCTGGCCGGTCTTATGGCCGCCGCCATCATCTCCGATACGGTTCTGTTCAAATCCCCCACCGCCACGGACCGGGACCGCCGCATGGCCCAGCGTATGGCCCGTATCGCCGGTGTGACCCTGGAAGACCTGGGTCAGGTGGTGTTCTCCGCTGGCAACGTGGGCGACCGCTCCGCCGAGGAGCTGTTGCTGTCCGATTTCAAGGAATTCCACATCGCCGGTCACTATCTGGCCGTGGGTCAGATCACCTGTGTGGATTCCCACCTGCTGATCAGCCGCCGGGAGGAGTTCCTCCAGGCCATGGCGGAGCAGCAGAAGCAGCATGGTTACGGTCTGGTGATTCTGATGCTCACCGACGTGCTGTTGGCCGGTTCCCATCTGCTATACCTGGGTGACGAAGAAGCCGTGCGCCACGCCTTCAATGTGGACCCCCGCAACGAGGAGTGCTTCCTGCCCAAGATCATCTCCCGGAAAAAGCAGATTGTTCCTATGCTGTCGGCCCTGTGGGGCTAATCCCCTTTCCTTTATCCAAAAATACGCCCTGCGGACAATTAGGTCCGGCCTGACAGGGACAACTACAAATTTTAAGGATAGGCAGGTGTTGCTTTGGCATCACCTGCCTTTTCCTTTACGCACTTTTCGTGATGCTCAGATTCCCAACCACGCCAATATCCGTGTAATGGATCTCCACGGTCTGCCTTGCGTGTTTGGACCACTTCACATCCTTCTCATGCACCACGATTTTCTCAATGAACAGCCGCAGCAGTTCCGGCGTCAATTCCTGAATGTCGGTGTAGCGTTTGGCCCTGGCAATGAAGTTGTCTGCGCCGGACACCGTGGCCTTCAGTTTGGTGACCTCCCGCTCCTTTTGCGGGATGGCAGTTTTCAACTGCTCCTGCTCCGCCACATAACTGGCGGAGAGGGACTGAAACTGCTCCGTGGTGATGTGTCCCAGCACTGAGTCCTCATACAATCGCTTGAAGATGGCCCCCAGTTCCGCCTCGCGCTTTTTCATCCCTGAAAGTTCCAATTCCTGCCTGCGGGTCTCCCGCCGCAGTTCAGCGGACTGCCGGTCACAGATATAGGCGGCGAATTCCTGGGTATGCTCCCGCGCCATCGCCGTGACCCTTCGGATGTCCTCCAGTATCGCCACACAAGTCGGCCAGACCCCCCAGGGCTGGAATGGCAGCATTTTCAGCATGATTCAAAATCTGTCCAACTCCATTATGGTGCCGATTGCTGGCGTGATCCTGGCCATTGTAATGACCACAGAACTGATTCAGATGATCGTGGACAAAAACAACCTGCACGATGTGGACACCTGGATGATTTTCAAGTGGGTGTTCAAGTCTGCCGCCGCCATTCTCATTGTCACCAACACCTGGAACATCGTGATGGGCGTGTTTGACGCAGCCCAAAGCGTGGTGGCGCAAGCGGCGGGCATTATCAGCGTGGACGCATCCATTGACATCTCCTCTGTCATGACCGATATGGAATCCCGGCTGATGGAAATGGACCTGGGACCGCTGTTCGGCCTGTGGTTCCAATCCATCTTTATCGGCATTACCATGTGGGCGCTGTATATCTGCATTTTCATCGTCATTTACGGCAGAATGTTGGAAATATACCTTGTGACCTCAGTAGCGCCCATCCCAATGGCTACTATGATGGGCCGGGAGGTGGGCGGCGGTATGGGACAGAATTATCTGCGCTCCCTGATTGCCCTGGGGTTTCAGGCGTTCCTTATCATCGTCTGTGTGGCGATCTATGCCGTACTGGTACAGAACATTGCCACCGAAGCCGATATCATCATGGCTATCTGGAGCTGTATGGGCTATACGGTTCTGCTGTGCTTTACCCTCTTTAAGACCGGCAGCTTGGCAAAGGCTGTGTTCAATGCACATTAACCAGGAAGGAGGCAATCCCTTTGGCTTATGTACCTGTACCCAAAGACCTGACGAAAGTCAAAACCAAGGTCGCGTTCAATTTAACCAAACGGCAGCTGGTCTGCTTCGGCGG
>ERZ1643251.654-NODE-654-length-46231-cov-6.364085_pt1 | contig 46231 bp, 48 predicted proteins | sample MGYA00579261_ERZ1643251 | MGnify/ENA primary metagenome ERZ1643251 (study PRJEB29033, sample SAMEA4952267) | chicken gut metagenome | biome: Broiler Chicken; feature: Gastrointestinal Tract; material: Caecum | place: Ireland | collected 2018 | study: Broiler... | reverse complement strand
CAATATTTCTGAGGAATATTTCAATAAATTAATTAGTATTGGAAGTGCTACCACGGAAGAACAACTGAATCAGTACGCATCATACTTTCCATTAAGCTATACCAATATTTCTTATCTAACCACTATTGAAGGTAATGATTATACAGTAACTGGTATAGAAGGTATTAGTGATATTTCTCTTCCAGTGTTTCCCTCATTTGTTGAGCAAATAAACTTCCCAGGTAATTTAACCTATGTAAATGATTCATCGATTTTTGATACACAGTGGTATACAACACTAAAAACAAGTGAAAACTTTGATGGTACCGTAACAGCAAAAGATGGGCAGACAAAGTATTATGTCAAGGCGCCAAACACAAACATAACTTCAGTTGATATGACAAATATAAAGGCTATATTTTCTGGAGCTTTTGAAGGCTGCAGTTCGCTGACATCAATAACCATTCCAGAAGGTCAAACAGTTATTGGAGAACGTACATTCAAAGGTTGTTCAGCACTAACAGAAATTGTTATACCAGAAGGCGTGACAAGCATAAAAGAACGTGCTTTTTGGTTGTGTAATTCTTTAAATACCATTGATATTCCCATCACACTGAAAACGGTTTATGAGGATGGGATTTCGACTGGTACCTATAATTCAAGTTGGGAAGGAGGAAGGGTGAACATAAAGGATCTTGATGCCTGGGCTGAAATAGATTTTATAACTTTAAACGATAACAAACATGATTTTGTCACTCCAAATCCATTGTCAGGAGGCGCTTTGCTGTATGAAAATGGTGTATTGGTTCAAGGTGATATAGTTTTGGAAGGGGTAACAAAAATCGGTGCATCTGCTTTTGATGGATATGACCTTATAACTTCAATTATGCTTCCAGAAGGGACGACAAGTATTGGTACATATGCGTTTTGGGATTCTGGAATAACATCTATAAACATTGCTAGTACTGTGAAAAATATTGGTGAAATGGCATTTAGAAACGCAAACTTGCAAACAGTTAATGTTGATGAAAATAATTTGTATTATTCTAACGATGGAAATGGGGTTTTGTTCAATAAAGATAAAACTGAATTGATATATTATCCAAGTAAAAATGTATCGACCTCTTATACTATCCCTACTAGTGTGGAAACGATTTCTGGCGATGCATTTAATGGATGTGAATATTTAACCGAAATTGTTTTGTCAGAGAACATAACCAATTTCAAGCAAGATTATATAAATAAGAGTTTGCCTATGTATTCTAAATCATTTTCAAACTGCAATAGTTTGAGCTCAATTATTGTGGAGGGACAGGTCGTGGCAAGTGCATTAAATAGTTCTGGTAATGATGATGGAGCATTACATGGTAATATTACCCAAGGAGAAGTGATTTACATTAAGACAGGGATAAGTGTCACGGACGGTTACTTAAATTCGACAAATTTCGACATAACTGAAAGTGTAACAATTTCAGGCAAAGATGGAACATACACACAGTACATAAGGAAATAAGAATAGAAACAAAAAACACATCGAGAAACCTCGATGTGTTTTTTTTGAGATCCCTCACTGCGTTCGGAATGACACATTTTTGTCATTCTGAGGAGCGAGGCGACGTGAGAATCTCAAATGTAAGAGATCCTTCGCTTTGCTCACGATGACACAATATTGAGATTTCTCGCCAATTTTTCACATTTTTCTTTGATTTCAAGTACAATGATTTGAGGAGGTGAAACAATTTGGAAGATTATTTACAATTAAAACATATTTCACTTTCATATCACACAAAAGAAGGCGAAGTTTTGGCACTCAGTGATATAGATTTTAGTGTGCAAAAAAATGAGTTTGTAAGCATTGTTGGTCCAAGTGGTTGTGGTAAAACAACCATCCTTTCTTTGATTGCAGGATTATTGAAACCAACATCAGGCGAAGTCCTTTTGGAGGGAGAAAAGATTACAAAAGACACAAGTATTGGATATATGTTTCAACGTGATAATTTATTTCCTTGGCGAACTATTTATAAAAACGTAACCATAGGACTTGAAATAAAAAAGAAGAAAAAAGATAAAGAGAGTTTAGAAAGAGTTGATGAACTTTTAAAAAAATATGGTCTTTATGACTTCAAAAACAGCTATCCAAATCAAATGTCGGGTGGCATGAGGCAGAGAGCTGCACTTATTAGGACCTTATGTTTAAAGCCTAAGATACTCCTTTTGGATGAGCCTTTCTCAGCTCTTGACTATCAGACTAAACTTAGCGTATGTGATGATGTCCATTCCATAATAACAAAAGAAAATCAGACAGCAATTTTGGTCACACATGACATTTCGGAGGCGATTTCAATGTCTAACCGAATAATTGTGCTTTCAAAAAGACCTGCCACGGTAAAATGTATACAAACGATAGAACTTGGTGACATACAAACACCTCTTAAAAGGCGTGAAAGTCCAAAGTTTTCAAAGTATTTTGATTTAATATGGAAGGAGCTTTCCAATGAAAAAGAGGAAACAAGTTAATTATTCAAAAGAACATAAAAGATATTTGAAAAATTTAAAAATAGATAAATTTACAACCATTTTAGCTCAAGTATTATTGCTTGTTGTATTAATTGGCTTGTGGGAACTATTGACTGCCGTTGGTGTTTTGGATGCGTTCTTTTTAAGTTCACCATCAAGAATGATGGTTCAACTTGTTGATTTATTTCAAAACGGAAGCCTTTTCTACCACATTGGAATAACATTGTATGAGACAGTCATAGGCTTTTTGGTTGCTACAATTCTCGGTACTTTGATTGCCATAATTCTTTGGTGGAGTAGAAAATTAAGGAAAATTTTAGATCCATATATAGTAGTTTTAAATGCTCTGCCAAAAATTGCACTTGGACCCGTTATAATCATATGGGTTGGGGCAGGCACCATGGCAATAATTACCATGTGTATTTTAATTTGTGTTGTAATAACAACTTTATCAATGCTTTCGGCATTTTTAAGTTGCGATGAAGACAAAATATCTCTCATGCGCTCAATGGGTGCGAGCAAATTTCAAATACTCACAAAATTGGTGATACCAAATGCCCTGGGAGAATTTGTTTCAGTTTTGAAAATCAATGTAGGCATGAGTTGGGTAGGAACAATTATGGGAGAATACCTTGTAAGTAAAGCAGGGCTTGGATACCTAATTGTTTATGGTGGTCAGGTATTCCAACTTGATCTTGTTATGGCGAGTACGTTAGTTCTTTGTATTCTGGCTTGCATCATGTATCTTTTTGTCGGAATTTTGGAGAAAAGAGTTGGGAAACATAAGGAATAGTATCAAGTAAGCACCAAATATTCCTATCAAAGGGTAAAAATATTTAATAAGATAGTCAAATTTAATATAGGAGCATACAGCGCATAATATAACAGCACACAGGGTATTTACAATTCCATTCTTAAAATGAAAAAATGATTTTAAAGTGATTGTTGTACTTATAAGTGTGGTTATGATTGCAAACTCAATTAAAATTGTATAAATAGCATTCAATACGTCAAAATTTTGCGTTAGCGACAGCATTGGTATGCTGTCGCTAAGTGTATCTGGATTACATAGCCCAGCACATATCATAACTGCCATAATCAGGAATAGTGTCAGCGAAGAAAACAGGCTTATTCTTTTACATTGTTTTTGCGTCATTTCGTAGGAAGAAGATGAAATAACAAAGTAGCACAAAAAGACATTTCTAGTGACATAAGTTATGGTATTGTATGGTAAAAAAATTATATTTGAAATTAAAGTGTTTTCCAAAAAATCATAACTGTTAAAACATATGGCGCAAATAATGATTAATGTTACGGGTATGGTAATCATACAGATTAAATTTAAATATTTTAAATTTTTATTAATAAAAAATGAAAGTAAAATAATTGTTAAAATAATAAATACAAATTCCCATATAACACTTGATATTTCAAGAGATTCTCTAAGCCCACTTATCATTGTTGAAGAAATAATTAAAAAAGAAATAAATGTAAATATTTTAATTAATTTATTATCTTTTTTAAAAATTAAATAATTTAATTCATATGTATTTGTTATTTTATTTTTTGAACCTAAAATTAATAATTTATATATACAAAAATAAAATAATAAAAAAATGATAGGAAGTGATAAAAAAGAATAATATCCAAAAACTGTAAAAAAAGTTGTTATTTCTTTGCCACTTGCAAAGCCAGCACCTATAATTGTACCTAATATTAGCAAAGTTATTTTTAAGCTTCTCATAAAATATATTTATTTTATATATATAAAAAATATAATAAAAAAATTTAATCAATATAAAATAATAGTATGAATTCTAAAATTGTAAGTTATCTATTATTGGTAGTTGTTTTGACATTTTGTATAGCTAGTATTATTCCTTATCCTAATTTTGTCAGTGATAGCTATATTTTAACAAGTGATCAAGAAAAGATAAGTGACAAGTATGAGGGTGAGGAACACAATGTTATAGAGGAAAATAAAGATGTTGATGTTCTGTCATATGATTGGTTTGAATTTATGGATGAACATTTCACAAAATATGTAACTGTAAGAGTGATAGATATATGGAGTGAAACTGAATACTATGTCCAACGTTTTGGTGGTTATAATCATGCAGATGTACAGACCATTGATGAGCATAATACTCAAATATTTAAACAGATTTATGGAGGAGAGTGGTCTTGGGCTAGAAGACCGGTTTGGGTTGAAATAGACGGACAATTTTTCGCAGGATCCACAAACGGTATGCCTCATGGGTTTTCAATATTGGACAATGGTGAGGGTGGGCACACATGTATTCATTTTTTAAATAGTAAAACACATGGCACAAAAAGAGTTGATGAGGCACATCAGGAATGCGTTAAAATTGCACAAGAAAGCAAGGCACTCTTGAATGAGTACCTTGCTTAATTGAATATTAAGTTATATCTCTTGTCTTAAATATCAGATGTGAAATTGAATTAAAGATAACAATCAAAAGACCCAAGACAATTGCACTAATCATAAAGTTGGCATCAGGAAGAATATTCATACTGAACATGCCAAGATGTGAGTTGCCAAAATATTTAAACAAATCAAAGTGACCAAATGGGGTATATTTAAGCCAAGCTCCACCAACAAGCCCACATAATACTATCTGTACGGCATATAATGATGAAGTTAAAAATGCTGATAATGTATTAGATTTGAATAAAAGACATATAAACATCGCCAATGAAATATAAAATAGCAGGTTTACAAACAGCGACAATAGGTAAATAAACAACAATAGAATTGGATGAATGGATATAACTGCTGAAGAATTAAATACCACAAGACATTGGGTCATAGGAACTCCATACATAATGGCGCCCACTATAAACGATGCAACGGTACTGATCAGCATAAGCATTATTCCAAACATTACGCAAGATAGATACTTGCCAGTAAATAATTTATTCCTCGTATAAGGTCTAATTGCAATCATTTTCATTGTGCCATTTGATTGATCGCCTGCAATGCTGCTACATGCATAGAAAACTGTAAAAACGATAATAAGCACACTTAAAATTTGCATTGAATAAACGGTATAATCATAGGCATTACTTGTTGTGCCGGATGCTACATTAAAATTAAAAGATGACAAATAATTATATGGAAAGTCATTGTTTTCTAGCAAATAATCATATATTGAATTCTGTTCATTTAATGCATATTTTGAAACTTGAGTGTAACCAATTAACGACGAAAGTTCGGTGTCCGACTTTTTGTTTATTCTAATTAACGTGAACTTATTTTCAAATACGGTCATGTTCATCTGGGTGTATGAGTAATACTGTGCAATGTATTCGTTTATTTGATCTAAATCCTCTTGGTCTGTGCTTTCATAGTGTTCATCCAAAAATGTTTCAATTTGGCTATAATAGATATTTTGTAGATTTTGCTTGGCTTGAGTATAATACTTTTCAACAAGTTCATTATATGTGTCCACATCAATTTCCAAGCGTTCAAGCGAGCCAACTATCTGTCTTGAAGAGGTAAGTGTGTAACTGCTTCTAAGTGTGTTTGCCAAATGAGAAAAATCCTCTTTTGTTCTATATGCATCATAATTCTGTGGGGTTGCCTCATAGAGCTGCGTAACTTCGTTATAAATGGTGTCATATTGATCATTAGTAAAATAAAAGTTTAAGGTTTGTGCTTTAAGCTGTGGTAAATAACTAAGCAGATCAGAAGACATGTTTTTAAGTCTTAAAAAAACCTGAATTAATTGTTCTCTTTGAGAAGAGGTGAGGTTTGAAGAATCACTGGGACCATAAATTGCAGTTTGTTCTTCATGAATTGTTTCACTTAAATAGGTATACAACGATGTCACTCTATTTGTAAGATTTGTCAATTTGTCGTCCATTGTAATACTGTCAAATTGTTCATCAATTTCGTTATAAAGTGCATCAAAAGATGCGTCAATGCTATTTTTGTTTATAGTATTATTTGAGTTTAAAAATTCTCTATAAACTCCATTTACATTGACGGCAGAATACCCAAGTTTTGTTGTGTTTTGGGAAGGGTTATAAAGTAGGTTTGTCAAAACCAATGTGATTATTAAAAGAGCAGTCAAAATGAAAATTGACGGCCTGTAAAATATTTTGTTAAACTCTGCACTGGCTAGTCTAAAAACTTTTTTCATGATTTCTCCTAACTTATTGATGTATTGTGATTTTTATTAATAATGTTCAAAAATACGTCTTCAAGAGAATAATCTACCTCTCCAGCGGCATAAACTAAAACCTTCTTTTGCGTCAACATGACTATCATTTGTGGGAGTAGACGTTTGTCCTTGACTGTGAAAAATACTTTTTCACCTTGAATTTTGACGGGTACGCCAAAATTTTGTGTTATTAATTTTCCAGAAAAATTTGGAGCATTGCATTTAATATACTGCGAACCTGCTGAAAGACAACTGTGTTTTATCTCATCCATTGTCTTGACCTGAATGATTTTGCCTTTGTCAATTATTGCTATCATATCGCATAAATTTTCCATCTCGGATAAGATATGACTGGAAATTAAAATAGAGATACCTTCTTTGTAGGCGAGTTGTTTAAGCATCATCCTAAACTCTCTTATACCATTGGCATCAAGGCCATTAGTCGGCTCATCTAATATCAACAGTTTTGGGTGGTTCAATAATGCTTGTGCCACTCCAAGACGTTGTTTCATTCCTAGTGAATAGTTGGCAACTTTGTCTTTTATTCGATTGGATAGCCCAACCAAAGTGGCAACTTCCTGGATTCGTTGATTATCAACATTACCCGAAAGCTTTGCAAAAAACTTCAAGTTGTTGTATCCAGATAAATAAGGATAAAAAACAGGAGTTTCAATCATCGCACCAACGTTTTTTATAGCTTGTTCAAAAGATGTTTTAATTGACTTGCCACAAATATACACATTTCCTGAAGTCATTTTTGCAAGGCCTGTTAGCATTTTTATAGTAGTGCTTTTCCCAGCTCCATTTGCTCCTAAAAACCCCATGATTTGACCTGGGAAAATATTGAGTGAAATATTGTCTACTGCCACTCTTGTGCCATATTTTTTTGTGAGATTGACTATGCTAAGTATAGCCGTTTTTGGTTGATTTTTGTTTTCCAAAATGTTTTCTCCATTACTCTTCAACATCAATTAAAGTCTCGTATACATTTTCATAAATAAGAGGTGCTTTTTCTCTCCAAATGTTTGTAGCGCCAATGGCGCTTTGTCTAGATGGTGCCTTTATTTTAAGTTCAAACATTGGTTCATCAATAAGGGCAGAACGAATTTTTAAACATACAGTGTAACTACCATCGGAGTTTCTGTCAATTGTGCTAACGTATTCTTGAGATCGCTTGAATGCTGTTCGATTTTCTTTTACATATTCTGCAATTTGATCTCGAAGATCTTTGTTTATTCTTTCATAGAAATGTGATAGGCAGTTTCTTCCAGTGTAGGTGATTGTGTATCTATCTTCTTCGCTGTTGCCGTTTGTCTTGTATATAAAACCCACCTCGACTAAGTTGTATATGATTTCTTTACATTCCATGTAGTTATTTATCCAGTTGTTTTTGCCGTAACAGATATCAATAATTGATTGCTCGGTCAAAGGAATTTCTATTTTTTCAAGGACTAAAAGCACAATTAATTTGTATACAGTTGTCTCTTGTTCACGATTATCCATCTCTTCTCCAACTATAACTAAATATATCACATAATATTGGTCTCGTCAAATTGTAGTATAAAAAAGTGATTACAAAGGTTGAATTACTTGTTAGAATATGATAAACTGAAAACAATACTAAGGAGAAAACTATGTTAAGTGACAGAGCACTTAAAGGTGTGCAGGCATGTTTGGCCAGTTGTGATGAGTTGATAAATGGTAGGTTTATATTTGCAGAAAATATTATTGCAAAGATTTTGCAAAACATAAGTGAGTCGGAAGAAATTTACAACCTTATTGCAAAATGCATGCAAAATTTCAATTTTGATAGAGAATTCAACAGGGCTAAAGTCAAGTTGCCAACTAAGGACGGGTACTTCGTAATGCCAGAGAGCAAGGCGATAGTTTTGCCACTTGTGTTTTGTATTTTTGTTGACATCAGAGATAAAAAATTAAATTTTCATGAATTTGTCAAAGATTATTTTACAAGCGAAAATATGAACGAGTTTGAAAATTTTGCAAATACCGTAGTTGTTCCTTTCAAGGAAGCTATAGCATATTGCTTTGATTTAAGCAGTAAGCATTACGATGGTCAAAATGAGGTAGTTGAATTGGCCCAAGCAAAACAACCATCTACTGAGGATAATGATAATCATCAATCCCAGGAGAATTTTGATGGAACAGGTCTTTCAGTACTTATGAGAGAGTCAGACATAATTTTAAATCAAATGCAAGATGAACTAAAAGCGGACAAAAAAATCAAAGAGAGCCTTAAAAATGACCTGCAGTACTACATTCTATGTATGCAAGATTGTGTTAAAAAATTAGATATAAACAATTTAAGTGCTTACATAGTTGGATTAACCTATATGTCAAGCAAAGCCCATTCACTTAGGTTTTTAGTTGCTGACTTAAAGCAAAAATTGGCAAACTATTATACGGCTTAGATAATCAAAAGCGCTAATATGGCACAAATGACTGTGGAGAAGATCATATGTGTCATTTTTTGTATCAAGAAAAATTTGTATGTTGTTATATTTTTTAAAAATGCCATAGATTGCATAGCCGTGGAAATTCCACCAAATGATATTATAGCACAACTTAGCACAGTTTTGGAGTAAAGAGAAATATTAAGGGTTGAAATATCAATGCATCCTTTGGTTATTTCCATAAAGCCACTTACAACGCTTCTTGTAATGTTTGCGTCAATACCAATTTTTTCTAGTACATAGACGATAGGTTCAAAAACATGTAAATTATTTAATAGAGCTACTAAAATAAAGGCGATAGCAACTATTCCACCTATCAGTAAGATGGAGGATATACTATCCATCACACAACCAGAAAGGGTAGTATCATTTTTATTATTTGTCACTAGGTATGGTGCAGGCTTGACGGCGACTTTTCTGCCTCTATATACGAGGCCGTTAATAAGGGCTCCTAGAATATGTGATGCGTAGAGAATATATCCTGCGTTTTTAGATAGTAGCATGGTCGCACCAACACTTCCGATGATGAACATAGGACCTGAATTAGATGTAAAAGTGATGCATCTTTTTGCCTCTTCTTTTGTTAATAGATTATTGTCATAAAGGTCACAAACGAGTTTGCTACCAACGGGATATCCGGTGAGTATGCTCATAAAAAAAGCATACGAAGTTATGGGAGGGCTATTATACACCTTATACATAACTTTTCCGAAGCAGTTTGATACATCTTTAACATAACCCAGTGAAGTTAAAAGTTTTGTAAATATAAAAAATGGTAATAAACTTGGCAATAAAACAGTTGCCCAAACTGTAATAGCATCAAAACAGACATTTATGTATGTTTGTGGTGAGATTATTATTGCTATCAGTATAAGCAAAAGTGAAATTGACAAGAATTTTTTCATAAAATTTATTTTGACAAAACTCCATTAATATTGTACTATATGAGAAAAACATTACACTTAGAAGAGGGCTTATGAATTTTTTAAAAACCATAAAAGAAATGGCAAAGCAAAAAAAGAGAAAGATCGTATTTCCTGAAGTGGCTTTTTCTGATAGAATAAGAAGAGCTGTGCTATATTTAAAAAAACATGGTATTTGTGATGTTATTTTAATAGGCGACGAAAGTTCACTTGTTATGCAAAATAAAAAGCTTAAAAGTTTTACGATTTTAAATCCAAAAACCTTTGGCAAAATTGATGATTTGGCAAATTCGTTGTTTGAAATTAGAAAACACAAAGGTATGACTTTGGATGAGGCACAAAAATTGATATTAGATCCTTTTTATTTTGCTACCATGCTCGTGAAAATTGGTTATGCTGATGGGATGGTCGCAGGAGCAGAGGTCCCAACAGCCACTACTTATAGACCTGCTTTGCAAATACTTAGAAATGGAGATGAGTTTGTAAGCACATTCATGCTTATGGTAGGCAAAAACAACTTGACAGATAACCCATTTGTAATTGCTGATCCTAGCCTTGTCGTTGATCCAACAGCTAGCCAATTGTGCGAAATTGCCGAGCGAACAGCAACCATATATCAGCAGTTAACTAATATAAGTCCAAAGGTTGCATTTTTGTCATATTCTACTAACTCAAGTGCAAAGGGTAAGTCCGTGGAAATTGTTAAAAGCGCTTATGATATTTTTACTAAGCAATATCCTAATATTTTAGCTCAGGGTGAAATTCAACTTGATGCGGCATTAGTTGATAATGTTGCTCAAACAAAATTATCCGATGATGCAAAATATTATGGAAAAAATAATGTGTTGATATTTCCCGATTTGAATTCGGCAAATATATGCTACAAAGCCATTTCCTATTTTGGAAATCTTTGCGCAATTGGTCCTATAACTGTTGGACTTGAAAAACCAGTCAATGACCTTTCCCGTGGGGCAACGGTTGAGGACATAATAAATTTAACAGCAATCACAGTATTGCAATGTAAGGAGAAAAAATGAAAGTTTTAGTTATTAACGCAGGAAGTAGTTCACTTAAATATCAATTGTTTGATATGAATGGCGAAAAAGTTATCGCTAAAGGCAATTGTGAAAAAATCGGACTTGAAGATTCATTTGTAGTTTACAAGGCAAATGGTGTTGAAAAGGTGATAGATTATTTCATGCCAACACATACCCAAGCAATAGCAAAGGTTTTTGAAGTGTTATGTGACAAAGAGGTAGGGGTTTTAAAGTCACTAGATGAAGTTGAAGTGTTTGGACATCGTGTGTTACATGGTGGAGAAATATACAAAGACAGTGTCATTGTTGATGATGAAGTTCTTAAAAACCTTGAAGAGCTTAAACCTTTGGGCCCACTGCATATGCCAGCAAACATTGCAGGCATAAGGGCTTGTATGGACCTTTACCCAAACAAGCCAAATGTTGCCGTTTTTGACACTGCTTTTCATCAAACCATGCCAGATTACGCATTTTTGTATGGCCTTCCATATGAAGCATACAGAGATTGGAAAATAAGAAAGTATGGATTCCATGGGACTTCACATAAATTTGTTTCATCTGAGCTTGCAAAATGTATTGGAAAACCAATTGAAGAGTTAAAGTTGATTACTATTCACCTAGGCAATGGTTCGAGCGTATGTGCAGTGAAAAATGGTAAGAGTATTGATACTTCAATGGGATTTACTCCACTTGAAGGTTTAATAATGGGTACAAGATGTGGTGATGTTGATGCCTCTGTGCTTGAATATATCGCAAACAAAACTGGTTGGACGCTCTCTGAAATCACCAATTATTTAAATAAAAAAAGTGGGATTCTGGGTATCAATGGTGTGTCTTCAGATATGCGTGACAACAATGCCCAAATTGAAGCTGGAAACAACAGGGCAAAACTTGTTATTGAAATGTTGGCATATCGAATTAAAAAATACATTGGCTCATATGCTGCTGCAATGGGTGGTCTCGATGGAATCGCTTTCACGGGTGGTGTTGGCGAAAATCAGGAAGACGTAAGAGAATTGGCTACACAGGGTCTTGAATTTTTGGGTGTTGAACTTGATGTTGACAAAAACTACCATCTGCCACGTGGAACGGTTGAGGAGTTGTCAACAAAAAATAGTAAAGTTAAGATTTTTAGAATTCCAACGAACGAAGAATTGGTTATAGCGCGCGATTGCAAAAGACTTTGTAATAAATAGAAATTTTTGTTGACATATTGAGTAAATTTTTATATAATAAACAAAGTAAATAACTGCCTTCAATGGCAAGTTGATATAGAGGAGGATAAAATGGCAGTTCCAAAACGTAAGGTATCAAAGGCAAGAAGGAATAAAAGAAATTCTGCAAACTTCAAAGCTAGTGTAGTAACACTTGTAGAATGTCCAGAATGCCATTCACAAAAACAGCCACACAAAGTATGTCCACATTGTGGGTATTATAACGGCAAAAAAATTGTGGAGACCGAAAAACAAGTTAAAGCTAATTAAAGACGAAAAGCAAGATAACACTTGCTTTTTTTGTTTCATTGTACTAATATTATTAGTGTTATATATACTTAACATCTTAGGAGTTGAAGATGAAAATAGTAATCGATGCATTTGGTGGTGACCATGCACCCAATTCGGTTGTTGATGGTACAGTGATGGCTTTAAAAAAATTTGAAGATATTGAGATAGTTTTAACTGGTGATGAAAATAAACTTAATGATATATTGAAGACAAAAAAATATGATAAGAGTAGATTAGAGATTATACATGCCCCGGACGTAATAACCAATGATGACATCCCAACTGATGCAATTAAACATAAAACAAATTCTTCACTTGTAGTTGCCTTTGATTACTTAAAAAATAACAACGACTGTGTCGCTCTTATAAGTGCCGGCTCAACAGGGGCAGTTTTGACAGGTGGATTTTTGAAAATTGGCAGGATAAAAGGTGTTTCAAGACCTGCTTTGGCTCCTTTTTTTCCTACAAGTAAGGGTGGTATGGTATGCCTTGTGGATTGTGGGGCAAATGTTGAATGCAAACCTCTAAACCTTTGTCATTTTGCTATGATGGGTTCGCTTTATTATAAAATAATGTTTGGTGTTGAAAATCCAAAAGTTGCTTTGCTTTCAAATGGTTCTGAAGAAAAGAAAGGCAATGAGCTATGCAAACAGACATATCCTCTTTTAAAACAACTTCCTATAAACTTTATAGGAAATGTCGAAGCAAGATACTTTATGACTGGGGATGTGGACGTTATGGTCACGGACGGATTTTCGGGCAACATTCTTTTGAAATCGGTGGAGGGTGCCGTTAAATTTACCACGAAAGTTATGAAACAAGCCATGCTCAGCACATTTATGAGTAAGATAGGAGCATTATTTTGTAAGAAATCCTTAGGTAAAATAAAAGATAAATTAGATTATAATAAATACGGTGGTTCTCTGTTTATTGGTTGCAAAAAAACAATAATAAAATCACATGGTTCAAGCAAAGATGTTACTATTTGTGCAGCCATTGAACAAGCTAGGAAACTTGAATTAAATCATGTAAATGACCATATCAAGGAAATGATAGAAAATATGCCCCAAATAGAGATAAATTCTGAGGAACATGATGGCTAATGTCAAAAATTATATATTCAACAACGAAAAACTTTTCGAACAGGCCTTAACTCATTCTTCTTTTGGTAGTAATAATTATGAGCGCTTGGAATTTTTAGGGGATAGTATACTGGATTTTGTAATTGCCAAGTATTATTTTAAGGATAATAACCTTAGTGAAGGATTGCTATCAAGAATGAGAGCTCACACTGTCTCTCAAGATAATTTATGTCAAGTTTTTGATAATCTTAATTTGAAAAAATATGTAAAACTTGGCAATAGTTGCAAAAGATTGACAAATTCAATGAAATGCGACATGTTTGAAGCCTTAGTTGCTGCAATATTTCTTGATTCTAACCTTGAAACCTGTGAAAAATTTGTTTTAGATACAATATTTTTGGATAATGAAAAATCTTTAAAGCTATTGGACAGTAAGTCCAAGTTGCAGGAGATTGCTCAAGCTAAAAAACTAACAGTTAGTTATGAAGTGGTAAGTCAAACAGGACAATCACATCAGCCGATATTTACAGTAAAGGCCAAAATGGGAAAATTTGATGCAACTGCGAAAAACAAAAATAAACAAATTGCCGAGAAAATGGCGGCGCAAAAAATTTTGGACAAAATTGACGAGGAGAAAAATTAATGAATTTTAAGCAAATTGAACTTGCTGGATTTAAATCTTTTGCAGACAAAACAGTCATTAAGTTTGATTCTGGCATTACCGCGATAGTTGGGCCTAATGGCTGTGGGAAAAGTAATGTTAGTGATGCAATACGTTGGGTCCTTGGCGAACAGAGTAGCAAAATGCTACGTGGTTCAAGCATGCAAGATGTTATTTTTAACGGCACGGAAAAGCGAAAAAGTTTATCATATTGTGAAGTGACTTTAATTTTTAACAATTCAGATAGATATTTTAATTATGATAACGATGAAGTTGCGATTACACGTAAGTTGTATCGAAGTGGGGAAAGTACTTATCTTATAAACAGGACACCAGTTAGACTCAAGGATATTGTAAATTTATTATACGATTCTGGTATCGGTAAAGATGGTTATTCTATTATTGGACAAGGTAAAGTTGACGAAATTTTATCGTCAAAACTAGAAAATAGACGTGCCATTTTTGAAGATGCCGCCGGAATTGCCAAATTTAAGTCTCGTAAAGTTGATGCAGAAAGAAAGCTTGAAAGAACGCGAGATAATTTGTCTCGTGCCGGTGATATTTTGGCTGAACTAGAAAGACAAATGGGCCCTCTTAAAAAACAAGCTGAAAATGCTAAAATTTGGCTTGAACTTAAGGATAGGTTAAAAGATTTAGAAGTAAACGCTTATGTTTATAGTTACAATAATGCAAACGTTACAAAACAACAGATAAATACCAAACTTAGTGCAATTGAAGAGGAATTGATTCAAAGGCAGGATGAGTTAAGTGATTGCTCAAAAAAATATGACGATTATACAGAAGATGTGAACGGAATTGACCAAAAAATAAATGCTGGTCATGAATCTATTTTACATTTGACTGTGGAACTTGAAAAACAATCAGGTGAAGCAAATGTCATTAGAGAAAGAATATCAAATCTTAATGATTCAAAATCAAAAATTAATATTGATTTGCTAAATAGTACAAATGTAATTGAAAAAGACACAGCTGAGTTGAATTTTAAACGAGAAAAATATAATGAAGTTGTAGAAAATCTACAAAAATTAAATTTAGCATATGATGAGATTTCAAACAACTACTTAAAAATTGTAGATGAACTTAGTTTACATGAGGACCAAACTCAAGATTCACAACAAAAAATGATAGATGCTTTGGATAGACTTACAGACATAAAAGCAAATTTCAGCAAGTATAAAGCGGAAAGGGATATGCTTAAAGATAACCTTGTGCAACTTGACTTGCAAATAGATTCTCTTACTAAAAGTGTTTCTGAAAAGACAACTGCCAAACGAGAAGTTGAAGATAGTGTACATAAATTAAAACTTCAAAAAGATGAAGCCGAACAAAATTTAGTCAATGCTCGAAAAAAACAAGAACAATTAAAAAATGATATCCAAACACTTCAGGAAGATAGATATCGTTTAAGTTCAAAGCTTCAGGTATATGAAAATCGTAAAAACCTTCTAGAAGAGATGCAAAAGGAATATGATGGTTATTCTTATGCTGTAAAAAAACTTTTAAAAGAGAGTGAAAGAAATAGTACTTTAAGAAGCAAAATGGTTGGTGTTTTAGCATCACTCATTCATGTTCCTGAAAAATATGAAACAGCGATTGAAATTGCGCTTGGAAATGCTGTTCAAAACATAGTAACCTTTGATGAACAGAACGCAAAAGATCTTATCAATTATCTTAAACATAACGAATTTGGGAGGGCAACTTTTTTGCCTATAACAAAATTAAGACCTCGCTCAATTGATAAAGATGATGCAAAAGCGCTTACATTTGCTGGTTGCTTTGGCCTTGCTTGCGATTTAATTACCTACAACGATAACATCAAAAATGTAATTTCAAATTTGCTTGGAACAACTATTATCGTTGACAATTTAGACACTGCAATAACCATATCAAACAAAACCAAATTGTCTTATAAAATTGTGACACTGGATGGAGATGTTATCAATCCTCAAGGTTCTATGACCGGAGGTTCCAAAAAACATGAGGTCGCCAATCTTATAAGTCGTGATAGAGAAATTAAAACTATTTCAACAGAACTCGTAAAGTTAAAACAAGAACTTGAACAAAAATCAAATAATGTCACACGGACACAAAAGGAGTATGATCAACTTAAATTTGAAATCAATAAGTTGTTTGAAGTAAAAAATTCTTCTGAAATCAATTATGCGAAAGAAAATGAAAAGCTTTCATCTTTTGCATCAATACTTGATGACGAACTTCAAGAGCAACTTACTTTAAAAACCCAAAGAAACAATGTCGCAATTAGAATTGAAACTTTGACAAAAGAGTTGGAAAGTATAGATGAACTTGAAAACACAGCCATGCAAAATCGAAGTTCCGCAAATAAGTTTATTGAAGAGAGACAAGCAAAATTTCAGGAGTTAAAACAAAAAAGAGATGAGATAAATGCCCAAATGACACAGGTAAAAGTGGAGATTGCATCACTTGAGGCACAAAAAGCTTCTTTTGAACAAGATTTTGATCGTCTGGAAGAGGAAATCAGAGTCAACAATGCACTAAAAACAAATTTCCAAAGCGATTTAGATAAACTTGATAAAACAATTTATGAAGCTGAAAACATAATAAAAATGCAAATCGAAACTCAAGCAAATGAAGAAGCGAAGTCCAGACTTACTGCAATGCGTGAACAAATGCAGGAACTGGAAAATAAAAAGCAAACACTGCAAAGCGAAATCCAAAAACTCAATGATAGAAAAATGCAAATAATGGATAATATAACTAAACTTAGTGACAAGCGTACAAATGCACAGCATCAGCTTGAAAAAGTTGATACAGAAATAGAGCAGATGCAGGAAAGGATTTATGAAGAATATTCACTAACATACACTTCATGTCAGCCATTTGTAAGACAAGATTTCAATTTAGACGAAGCAATGCCTCAGATCGCAAAGGTTAAATCAGATATATCAAGGCTTGGTTATGTTAACGTACACGCGATTGAGGATGTCAAACTCCTCATGGAAAGATATGATGGATTAAAAGAGCAAACTGACGATCTTTTAAAAGCTGAAGAAAATTTAACAAAAGTTATTGAAGAATTATCACAGGAGATGACAGAAAGGTTTAAAACTGAATTTGACAAAATAAACGAGCATTTCAAAACAACATTTAAAGAGTTGTTCGGTGGTGGCAATGCAAAGCTTGAACTTACTGATTCTAATAACATTTTGGAATCTGGAGTGGACATCGTGGCAGAACCTCCTGGTAAAAAATTGCAAAACATCACGCTTCTTTCTGGTGGTGAAAAAGCATTAACGGCTATTGCTATTTTATTTGCAATATTAAAATTAAGACCAATGCCATTTTGCTTATTGGATGAAATTGAAGCCGCATTGGATGATTCAAATGTTGGTCGCTTTGCTGAATATCTTAGAAGATTCAGTAAGATTACACAGTTCATTGTAATCACCCATAGAAAGCCAACCATGGAACTAGCTGACTGCCTTTATGGTGTTACTATGGAAGAAAAAGGTGTTTCAAAAATGGTTAGCGTCCAGCTTGCAGATGCTCTTAAAAATGTGGAGGAAAATAAATAATGGGACTTTTTAAAAAAATTTCACAGGCTTTAAAAAGAACAAAAGAGGCCATTTCGCGAAAACTAGACGCGCTTTTATCAGGTGGTGAATTAAATGATGACTTTTATGAAGAGCTTACAGATATTTTAATATCATCCGATGTGGGATTTGCGTGTAGTGAAGAAATTGTGGAGAGGTTGAGACTTTATGCGAGAAAGAATAAAATTCGCACAGCCGATGAAGTAAAAAAAGCATTAAAAACTATTCTACAAGACATAATGACCCAAACTCCCCATATTGAGATCCAATATCCAGCAATTATAACCGTTGTCGGGGTAAATGGAGTTGGAAAGACTACAACTATAGGGAAGCTTGCAAATTTTTATAAAAAACAAAAAAAAGAAGTTACCTTGGTTGCGGGAGATACATTCCGGGCTGCTGCAAGTGACCAATTAAGCGAATGGGCAAATAGAAATAAAGTGCGTATTGTTAAACATGCAGAGGGTACAGATGCTGCGGCCGTAGTTTTTGATGGTGTGTCCAGTGCGAAAGCGAAAGGTACCGATGTGCTAATAATAGATACTGCTGGTAGACTTCAAACAAAAACCAATTTAATGGAAGAATTAAGAAAAATTGATAAAGTCATAACAAAGGAATATCCCAAAGCTAACAAGTACACATTTATAGTGCTTGATGCAACAACGGGTCAAAATGCTCTCAGTCAAATAAAACATTTCAATGAATACGTTGACATATCTGGCATAATATTAACTAAACTAGATGGAACTGCAAAAGGTGGTGTCGTCTTTGCCATTGCTCAAGAATTAAATCTTCCCGTTGTTTTTGTTGGCACGGGAGAAACTATTGATGATATTGAAGTTTTTGACGCGAAAGAGTTTGTGGATAACATATTTTAAAAATATTGTGGTTTTCACAATATTTTTTTATAATAAAAACAAACAAAATATAATTAAAATTAACAAAACAAAAGAAATTAGTAAAAACTTAAAAGTAATGAAAAAATAATTACACAAATTGATAAATATAAAAGTCTTTAAAAAAAAATTTTTGTACAAGCAAAATTCGACACATTTCAACATATAGATAATCTCAAAGGAGATTATATGATATTTGAAAATTTTGTATTGTTTATGAACAAAATTCTTATGTTTTCATCTTACATAAACAATGCGCAGGGATTTCCAAAGCCACTGACTCCTCAAGAGGAGAAAGAATGCTTTGAGAAATTCAAAAAAGGCGACATGGCTGCACGGGATAAACTTATCAATCACAATTTGAGATTGGTCGCACATATTGTTAAAAAATATTCCGGAAGTGGAGAAGCTGATGATTTGATTTCTGTCGGCTCGATTGGCCTAATTAAGGCGATAAACTCTTTTGAATATGGAAAGGGTACACAACTTTCTACATATGCTGCTCGTTGTATTGAAAATGAAATTTTAATGTTACTAAGATTAAATAAAAAACACAAAAAGGTATATTCTCTTGAAGAAAGTTTGGGACAGGACAAAGATGGAAATGACATTGAATTAGCAGATATAATCCCTTCAGGTGAGGAAGAAGTTTTTAAAGTTGTAGAAAATAATATTTTAACCGAAAAAATAATTGAAGTTATAGATAAACATTTGACTGATAGAGAAGCAAAAATAATAAAAATGAGATATGGTATAAATGGGACTGCAGCACTAACACAAAGAGAAGTAGCAGAGAAATTAGGCATATCGCGTTCATATATTTCAAGAATTGAAACCAAAGCATTAAAAATAATAAAGAATAATATGGGAAATATTTTTTAATTTTATTTATTTTTGTTTAAAAATAAATTGTATTTTGTCAATAAATAATATATTATATTTTTAAAGGGTATACGATGACTAAAGAAGTTTTTATAAAATACGTTCAAGAGCTTATTTTGCCTCTTTTTACAGGTTCGCATATTGCTGGAGAAGATGTCTCTACAAATAGAGATAGCGAAGTCGCACAGGGCAATGGGGGAACCATGCTTGTCAAGCCTCATAAAGAGGATGAATATCGTTTGATTATTAAAAGAAGTCAACCTTTTAAAAATAATGACATTGAACTAATGCATGCCATTATAGCAGAACTCGATAAAATCAGCGAGTATGGGATTGAAGATCAAACTTATAAACAACGTCTTCAAACACTTGCCATGGAAAAAGCAATATGCAATTCACTTTCTGAAGTTTCTAGTGACGTACTTCTAGGAGTTATACAAGAGCTTGACAAGTATGCACGAAAAACATATGAGGGACACACCATAAGTTTTGGAATAGTTATAAATGAATATAATAATTGTTCAGAAAGGGTGGATACACTTTATTATGCAAACTTATTCAAAAGGGACTTCTTTACAGTTATTTCCAATGGGATGCAAAGTTGTATAGAAATTGATAAAGAAGGATATCTTCTCGGTCACGTGATGTTTGAAAAATTGAGATTTGTTCCTACAATTTCACCATATGATTATATTGGTGTTGCAAAATATTGTAACGAAAAACGTGTCGGGATAATTTTACTTGATAGTGGCGAAATTTTGCTTTTTAAAAACCACGAACTTATGTATTCAAAAAAAAGGGGAATTTGGTGCAGTTATTGTCACGACGAAATAATCCAACTTTTGTCAAATAGAACTACACACACAATAAAAGAAATAAGAAAAGCAATATATTTTACTGCATTGGATTGTTCTTTTTCTGGAAATGGTGGATGCTTAGCTTATGTTAATAAAGATGAACTTGAAAATGCGTTGACACACATTGACATAAACGATATTATGGATGAAAAATATTTTAATATTAAAAAACAGCAATTGCTTGAAGAATCTCGAAAATTATATAACCTTGATAAAAAACCACCAATAGAGGAGGACATATCGTATCAAGATTATATAAAAACAAGATCCTTAACAAAATCTGATGCTCTTAAGCAATGCATAGCTGGTCGAAAATTTCATGAGTTAAATAGAAAACTAAGGCAAGAATTAACAGCAATAGATGGGGCTACAATTATTGACTTTGATGGAACTATAATAGCGATTGGAGCAATTATACAAATAGAGGCGGGATCTTCTGGTGGTGGAAGATTGGCGGCTGCTAAAACCCTTGCAAAATATGGTGTTTCAATAAAAATTTCAGCCGATGGAATAATGCAAGCATTCATTAAAGATAGAAAAAATAATAATATTAGGCCAATTTTTGTCGTGGGGTAATACTTGACTAAGTAGACTATATGTGGTAGAATATGCACGTAGTTAGCCAGATGACCGCAGTGTAACTGTTATGGTTACAATGAGGAAAGTCCGAGCCTTATAGAACAGGGTGCCAGTTAATTGCTGGTGAAGGCGACTTTAAGGAAAGTGCAACAGAAAATATACCGCCCACATAATCGTGAGTAAGGTTGAAATGGAGGTGTAAGAGACCACCGGCTGTTTGGTAACAAATAGCGCATTGTAAACCCCACCCAAGGCAAGGTTAAAAAAGACACATATGTTGTTCGCATCGTCTTTTAAAAATACCGCTTGATTGCAATGGAGACATTGCAACTAGATAGATGGTCATCAAATACAGAACTCGGCTTATAGACTAACTATACAAAATTGATATGTAGCTTTTACATATCTTTTTTTTGTCTATAATATCAATATGATTATTTATATTTCATTAATGGTGATATTTTTATTATGTTTTAAAATTAAGAAAAAGTGTGGAATTTTAAAAAGTAAAAAAATTTATAAAATATCAATAAGTAAAGGTTGTTATTATTCAAAAAAACTTTTATTAAACTTTTTTGAGTATAAAAATTATGATATACCTCTTAAAAAACTTAAATATATTGATCATATAATTTCTTGCGTAAAATATGCTGGTGTAAAGGCTTATAATGATGATATTGATATAAAAACGTTAAAAAATTTTGGTATTGACATTTCATTGCCTATTTTATATTTCGAAAAAATTGATAAATTTATTTTAGATTGTATAAAAATTTCAAAAAATTATGTAAATTTTAATGCGATTACAGATATTAAATATAAAGATCAATCAGATTTATTTTTGTATTTGGATAAACAATTCTGCAGTTTATCTTTGTTTACTGGAATAATGAATTTAAACAAATACACAATATCAAAATTTAAGATAGTTAAAAGTCAATTCATGGATTGTAGCATTCAAATTGATAAAAATGTAGCAAAACCTAAAAATATTGTAAACGATAATTTTATGGTATACGAATATATTCACCAAAATGTAACTTTGAAAATATCTCAATTTGAGTATTTCGGAAATTATTATCACATTGAAATCATAAATAAGGAAGACATTAACCACGATGTTGATATAAAAATTGATTTTGAAACTGATAGAGATATATGTGTAAAAAAAGTCTCTAAGGGTATATTTATTAAACATATTTTAAATAATCAAAGCCAATATTTATTATCAAACAAAAGCTTGAAATATCTTGTTGAGATTGACAAATTTTTAATTCCCAAAATTAGATTAGCAAAAAATATTAATATAAAAGCAAAATCCTCATGTGATTTTATAATATATTACGGCAATAAACAATTGGATGAAAATGCTTTAAACAAATCAATCGATAATTACAAAGATTATTTGAAAAAACTTCTTAATTTTGCAATAGATTCAAAAGATATGAAACTAAATTATTTAATAAATAGCCTTTTGCCAAGGAAAGTAACAAAGGTTAACTATAACAAAATCAATTCGATATCGTTTAAGGAAGTTTCAACTTTATTTATAAAACAGAAAATTGATGCATTAGACTATTATATGTGGCTTAAAGAAACATATTTTGGAATTTTGGCAACAAAGTATAAAATTAAAATTTTACCTTTGTATGATCAAAATTTTGAAGCATCAATTGTACTTGATGGAAAAAAGTATCTTATTGATGTAAAAAGAAGCAATGATGGTGCAAAATATTTAATTTTAGATGACGTAAAATTTCATAATATTAATTCTGTGGCAGTAAAACATTTGTCGGCTTGTGACAAATTACAAATAATAACATGACTATTATTAAAGAAATACAAATAGATTACCAAAAACTTGATAGTGAGCATCAAATATGTTATACTCAGAGTATAAGGTGATATGATAAGGAGTATAGAATTGGATAATCTATTTGAAAATTTACATAATGATAAAAAACCGCTTGCAGAGAGAATGCGACCAAAATCTCTAGAAGACTTTGCAGGACAAAAACATATATTGGGGCCGAGTAAATTACTACGTAGACTCATTGAAGCAAAACGAGTTCCAAGCGTAATTTTTTATGGCCCACCGGGAACTGGCAAGACAACACTTGCTAGAATTATTGCAGATACTAGCAACTCAAATTTCGTAAAACTTAATGCAATATCAAGTGGAGTTGCTGATGTTAAAGCAGTTATAGAACAGGCTAAAAGCAACTTTGAACTGTACGGAAAGAAAACCTACTTACTACTAGATGAGTGTCATAGATGGAGCAAGGCACAAAGCGATTCATTACTTGCAGCGCTTGAAAACGGATATGTGATTTTTGTTGGATGCACGACAGAAAATCCAAGTTATAGTATGACAAGAGCAATAGTTTCTAGATGCTCTGTATTTGAGTTCAAAAGACTAGGAATTGCTGATGTTAAAGCAGTCTTAAACAGAGCAATGAAAGAAGATGAAATGCTCAAAAAGTTTAAGATAAAAATAGATGATGATGCAATGACCTATTTTGCTACTGCTTGCGGTGGAGATGTTAGAAGTGCCTTAAATGGACTCGAAATAGGGGTTATAACGACCAGTGTAAACAAGGACGGAGAAATAGTCATAAACAAAGAAATTGCGGCAGAATGCTTGCAAAAGAAAGCATTAAGTCTAAATGAAGATGTCTATTATCATTTGTTAAGTGCCTTCTGCAAGAGTCTTCGAGGCAGTGATGCTACTGCTGCACTTTACTATGCAAACCGTTTAATCGAAGCTGGAATTGAACCACAGGTGCTAGCCAGAAGGACAATAGCACATGCGTCGGAAGATGTCGGTTTATCTGCTCCAAATGCTTTATTGCAGGCATGTGCAAGTTTGTATGCATTAGACCATTTAGGAATGCCAGAAGGCAATTTAGCACTTACTCAAGCAATAATTTATGTGTGTGAATCACCAAAAGATAATAGAGTTGTTGTTGCTATGAATATGGCACAAGATGATGCAAGAAATCATCCAGATGATAATATACCAGATTATTTACAAAACCATACTGAGGCAAGCAAAAAATACAAGTATCCTCATGATTATGGTGGTTATGTCGAGCAACAATATTTGCCAAATTCATTGAAAGATAGGAAGTATTTTATTAGAAAAAATAAAGGAGAAAAGCGATGATAACAATTCAAACTGAAATTGATGAAAAATCCCAAAAGTCACTGACTAAAATATCAAAAATAGTGTATTTAACTTTGATGATAATTGGTGCTATTGGACTTTTGCTCTATCTTGCACTTGGCACCATTTACGAAAACCCATATTTGGATGTTTTACTTCTTTTTGCTATCCCTTTTGGTTTTGGTCTTGTTTTTTACATTACCATAAATAAAAACATAAAAAAAATGACTGAAAACAAATTTACTAATGAGTATACTTTTAATAATGACTTTATGAATATTGCTTCAGTAAAAAATGGCGAAATTGTTGGAACTCAAAAACTTTATTACAAAGATATTGTGAAAGTAAAAGAAAATGATGAATACATATTCATCTATCCAAACAAATTTAATGCTTTTATTTTAAAAAAATCAAACGCAAGCGAAGAAGAACTGACCACTATAAAAAAATTGTTGAATTTGTCAAAATAATGATAGTTATTTGACATACATCATAATAAATAAAAAAATGGTTTTGGTAATCCAAAATCATTTTTAAATTTTTGGTTCAAAATTTTCAAAAATGACGTTGTCGCAATATTTAACCACTTTTAAATATTCTTCTTGGCTTCTAACTGTCCAAGCGATTAAAGGAAGAGTCTTGTATTTTCTGACAAAACGATTAGGAAGAGATGTTGCCTCATAAGAGATAAAGTTTGGCATGGCAATTTTGTTTAATAACATACGTTTTAGTGCAAATTTTTTTATTGATGATAACTTTTCTCCTTTAAAAAAGCCAGCAAGTTGCCCACGCAGGATTTCGGGTGCGTTGTTTTTGAACCATTCTAGAACATATGGATTAAACGATTCTATAGCATAATCACCATTATATTTTTTTAAAGTTTCCAACAATTTAGTCTCAAGTGCGCCTACTTTGCTGTTGTTTTTTATCTCAATGAGAAGTGGAACTTTGCCATCAACTAAAGATAACACTTCTTCAAGGGTTGGTATTGTGTACTTTGATTGAGCAAGAAAATATTCTTTAAGGTCATCTTTATTTAAATTTTTCAAATATCCATCTTTACCTGTCATTCTAGACAATGTATCATCATGGAAAACAACAAGAGTACCATCTGATATCATATGAACATCAAGTTCAATAGGATAGCCGTTTATAATTGCATTATTAAAAGCACCAAGTGAGTTTTCAGGTAATTGATCGTTATGAAGTCCTCTATGTGCAATACATCTCTCAACCAACCAAGATTTAAAAATATCCATTATTTTTCCTTTTATTTTAATATATCACAAAATTAAAAAAGATGTCTACAAAATTTATTAAAATGTAAATTTTGGTTTGATTTTTTCTCAATTATATATATACTTATCTTGCAGAGGAAATACAACTAAATGATTGAAAAACAAACTAACATAAGAAATTTTTGCATTATCGCTCATATCGATCACGGGAAGAGCACTCTTGCTGATCGCTTAATTGAAAAAACAGGGGCGGTCGCAACTAGAGATATGAGTGACCAACTTTTGGATAGCATGGATCTTGAACGCGAAAGGGGAATTACCATTAAACTAACGCCAACAAGGATGTACTACACTTTGGATGGCGAAGATTATATTTTGAACTTAATTGATACTCCAGGTCATGTTGACTTTACATATGAAGTGTCAAGATCTTTGGCGGCATGTGAAGGAGCAATTCTTATAGTAGATGCCTCACAAGGGGTTGAAGCACAAACCATTGCAAATACCTATCTTGCTATTGACAACAATTTAGAGATTTTACCGGTGATAAATAAAATTGATTTACCAAGCGCCGATGTAAATAGATGCCGAAAAGAAATAGAAGATGTTCTTGGTATTTATGCACAAGATTGTCCAGCAATTTCTGCGAAGGATGGTACAAATATTGAAGAAGTTATAAAACAAATCATTGAAAAAATTCCTTCACCTAAAGGTGATATAAATTCTCCTCTAAAAGCACTTATATTTGATAGCCTTTATGATAATTTTAAAGGTGCAATTTGCTTTGTTAGAATTTTTGATGGACAAGTTAAAATCGGTGACAAAATCAAAATGATGAAAACTGACAAAGTATATGAAGTCACAGAAGTTGGTATATTTACTCCAAAAATGAAGGAAATGGAAATTCTTTCAAGTGGTGATGTTGGATATATTTGTGCAAGTATAAAGAATTTGTCTGATACAAAAGTAGGCGATACCATAACAAATGCAATTAATCCAACAAAAGAGCCTTTGCCTGGATATAAAGATGTTCAACCGGTTGTGTTTAGTGGAATATTCCCAGTTGATGGAGCGAAATATGAGGATTTGAAAGATGCACTGGAAAAGCTTAAACTCAATGATGCAAGTTTGAAATTTTCACCAGAAAATTCAGTCGCACTAGGCTTTGGTTTTAGATGTGGTTTTTTGGGACTTTTGCACATGGAAATTATAACCGAAAGGCTTGAGAGAGAGTTCGGACTTGAAATTATTACTACTGCTCCTAGTGTTTCATACAATGTTTACAAAACTAATGGAGAGATGATTGAAGTCAGCAATCCTTCTATGTTGCCACCTCAGGCAGAAATTGAAAGGATTGAAGAACCAATGATAAAACTTGAAATTTATACTCCACCAAATTATGTTGGTGCCATTATGGAACTTTGTCAAGACCGACGTGGCGAATTTATTGATATGCAGTATCTTGAAAAAACTCGTGTTGTTTTAAAATACAACATGCCGTTGGCAGAAATGATATATGACTTCTTCGATAATTTAAAATCAAGAACAAAAGGATATGCAAGTCTAGATTATGAGGTTTATGGGTTCAAACCAAGTGAGCTCGTCAGATTGGATATACTTTTGAATGGTGAACCATGTGACGCACTGAGTATGATCATTCATAAAGATAAAGCATATTCTAGGGGTAGACAAATAGCAGAAAAATTAAAGAAAATTATACCACGTCAATTATTTGAAGTGCCTATTCAAGCATGTATTGGCGGAAAAGTTATCGCTCGCGAAACTGTCAGTGCAATGAGAAAGGACGTTTTGGCTAAATGTTATGGTGGCGATATTTCAAGAAAAAGGAAACTTCTTGAAAAACAAAAAGCAGGTAAAAAGCGCATGCGACAATTTGGATCTGTTGAACTTCCTGCAGAAACCTTTATAAGTATTTTAAAAACAGATGACAATGACTGACGTAATGATTTATGTACACATACCGTTTTGTGACAGTAAGTGTTTTTACTGTAATTTTTCTTCTTTCGTTTGCGGTGAAGATATAAAACGGCAATATTTTGAAAAACTAAACCAAGAAATTGTCAAAAATACAGATAAGAACCTTAATGTGACTTCTATTTACATCGGTGGTGGCACACCATCTTGTGTGGATGAAAGGTATATTGCAAAGATTATTGATGCTTTGAAAACAAATTTCAGTGTTTCAAAAGATGCAGAAATATCAATTGAAGCCAATCCTTGCTCTTTAACCTATGAAAAAATAAAATCATACCTAAAATGTGGTATAAACAGAATAAGTATTGGTGTCCAATCACTTGATAATAAAAGTTTGAAGACAATAGGGAGAAAACACAGTAAAAACCAGGCTATACACGCCATTAAACTTGCAAAGCAAATTGGCTTTAAAAATATAAATGCAGATCTTCTTATCGGAATCCCGGGACAAACTTATAGTAAGCTTAAAAGATCTGCAAAGCTTCTTTTACGACAAAATATAACGCATTTAAGTGCATATATGCTGATAAACGAGCCAAACACTTTGCTTACACGTTTGATTGAAAAAGGTGATATAAAAACTGTTTCTGAAGATGAATGTGTTACGAATTACAATAAATTGACTAATTATCTTAACAAACATGGTTTTGTTAGATATGAAATTTCCAATTTTGCAAAAGACAATTTTGAATGTAAACATAATTTAGGATATTGGCAATTAAAAAATTATTTGGGGTTTGGTGTTGCTACTCATTCTTTTTTTGATGGCTTTAGGTATGAAAATCCCTCTAGGATTGATGATTATTTAAAGTCAAATTTTGAGTATACAAAAAATAAATTAAGTGAAGTTGAAAAAATAGAAGAGTATTTGATGCTGGGACTCAGGACAATTTATGGTGTTGACATAACAAATTTAAAGATGTTAGGATATGATATTTTGAAGCAAAAAGATAAAGAAATAAATTTTCTTTTAAAAAGTGGTTTTTTGCAGCTGAACAATAACCATATCAGCGTAAATAGTGAGCATTTTGGCGTGCTAAATCAAATTTTATTAAAATTGTTGCCATAAATTTGATTAAAATGCTTGCAAAAAAACTAAACATATGGTAACATCTGTAAAGTAATTTTACTTGACAGGTGGCAGTATGAGTGTTGATCAAAATGTTGAACTTGGTTTACTCGTTGACATCTATGGTGATTTTCTTAGCCATAGACAACGTGAAATCCTTATAGATTATGTCAACAACGATTTGTCACTGGGTGAAATTGCCGACAAGCACAAAATAACGCGAAGTGCTGTTATGGATGCAGTTAGTAAGGCCAGACAAAAATTGTATGATTTTGAAAATAGGATCAGATATTTGAAGTTAAGGCAAGCACTTTCACAGTTAAAAGATTGTGATCCAAATCATTTAAGACAACAAATCATGAAGTTATTGGAGGAATATTAATGGCATTATTTACAAGTTTAAGTGAAAAGATGTCACACATATTTTCAAAGTTGACCAAAAGAGGTAAACTCACTGAACTTGAGATAAAGGAAGCAATGCGTGAGGTTAAACTCGCTTTGCTTGAGGCTGATGTAAATTATCTTGTCGTCAAAGATTTTATTAAAAAAGTTTCTGAAAAAGCAGTTGGAGATGTTGTACTAAAGAGCTTAACTCCTGGGCAACAAGTCATCAAAATTGTAAATGAAGAGCTTACTGCCTTGATGAGCAGTCCCAATCAAAAACTTGCAGTGTCACCTATGCCTCCGACTGTTATCATGATGTGTGGACTTCAGGGTGCAGGAAAGACAACCATGTGTGCAAAACTTGGAGCATACCTAAAAAAATCGGGTAAAAAACCTTTGCTAGTCGCATGTGATATCTATAGACCTGCTGCTATAAACCAATTGAAAGTTGTTGGCAGTCAAGCAAAAGTTGAAGTGTTTGAAAAAGGAACTCAAAATCCTGTAAAAACTGCGAAACAGGCGATAGATTATGCCAAATCTCAGGGATTTGACACTGTTATAATCGACACGGCTGGAAGACTTCACATCAATGAAGAGCTTATGCAAGAGCTAAAAAACATAAAAAAGGAAGTCTCTCCAACAGAAATTTTGCTGACTGTAGATAGCATGACGGGGCAGGATGCAGTTACTGTAGCTGAAAGCTTTAATAATGATTTGGACATTACTGGAGTCATACTTACAAAACTAGATGGAGACACACGTGGTGGTGCGGCACTTTCAATCAAAGCAATAACCCAAAAACCAATAAAGTTTTGTGGAGTTGGTGAGAAGATTGGAGATATTGAACCATTCTATGCTGACAGGATTGCTTCTCGCATTTTGGGTATGGGCGATGTTCTTAGTCTTATTGAAAAAGCTCAAGAAGCAGTGACCGAAGAGGAGCTTAAAAAATTTGAAAAAAGCTTTCGTGAGAACTCTTTTACATTTGAGGACTACTTGGCGCAATTAGAGCGCTTGAAAAAAATGGGTAACATCAATGATTTGCTAGCAATGATCCCAGGACTAAGTAGCAAACTCAAAGGTGCTCAAGTTGATGAAAATGTGCTTAAAAAGAACAAGGCCATAATACAGAGCATGACAAAAAAAGAAAGACTTAATCCCGATCTCATTAAGGGTAGCCAACGCAAAAGAATAGCAAACGGAAGCGGGACCACAATACAAGATGTCAATATGTTGCTTAAGCAATTCGAGCAGTCAAAAGAAATGATGAAACAAATGAAATCAAAAAAAGGAATTGCAAAGTTTTTTAATTAGTTATATTAATAAAATTAATATATAAAAAATTATAAAAGGAGAAATAAAATGGCATTAAAAATTAGATTAACAAGACTTGGAGACAAAAAAGCACCATTTTACAGAGTAGTTGTTGCAGATTCAAGGTCACCAAGAGATGGAAAATTTGTTGAAGTTATTGGAACTTACAATCCACTCACAGACCCTGCAGAAATCAAGATTGACAATGAAAAAGCTGCACAATGGCTAAAAAACGGTGCTCAACCAACTGAAACAGCCAAGGAACTGTTGATAAAAAGTGGTGTAATTGAAAGAACCACAAAATAAAGGAGAATTATGGAGCAATTAGTTGAATATATTGTCAAAAGTTTAGTTGACAATAAGGATGCTGTTAGAATTACAACAGAAAGAGATGGTAGCGAAATAAACATAATTGTCAATGTGGCTGAAGAAGATGTTGGCAAGGTCATTGGTAAAAATGGAAGAATTGCACAATCTATTAGGGCAATCGTTAAATCTGTTTCTGCTAAAGAAAGAATAAGATATAATGTAAAAATAAATAAATAGGCATTTTTTGCCTGTTTTTTATATGGAGAGCATATGAGATTAATTGGCACGATCGTTAAACCTCAAGGGATAAAAGGAGAATTAAAGATATATCCAGCAGATACAAATATGGATATATATAAAAATCTAAAACATTTAAGTATAGACGGAAACATTTTGCTTGTTAAAAAGCTTAGTTTTCGTCAAGGTTTTATCTATGCCTTTTTGGAGGGAATAAAAGATAGAAATGAAGCCGAAAATTATAGGAATAAAAAGGTTTATGCCGATGATGAGGAACTTGACATAAAGGAAGGCACATATTTTGTGGACGATTTGATAGGAATGAATGTCGTTGACGATCAAAACAATTTTTTAGGAACAATAAGCGATGTTCAAAGCTATGGTGCTACAGATGTCATTACAATATTGGATGAAAATATGAGGGAGTTTATGTTACCACATTTAAAGTCAATTTTTTTGGGCATAACTGATAACCAAATGCAAGTAAATAAAAAATTATTTGAAGAGATGAGGGTATGGTCAGAATAAACATATTAACATTATTCCCAGAGATGTTTTCTGCACTAAACTGTAGTGTAATCAAAAAGGCATTAGAAAAAAAATTATTTGAAATCAACGTAGTTGACATACGTGATTTTTCCAATGATGTGCATAAAAAATGTGATGATTATCCCTATGGTGGTGGCGCAGGTATGGTTATGATGGCTCAACCAATTGTAGATGCTTTCAAAAGTTTAAACTTAACTTCTCCAAAAGTTATATTTACAAGTCCTAGAGGTAAATTATTCAACCAAAGCATGGCAAAGGAATTTGCGAAAAATGAAGATATAGTAATTTTGTGTGGGCACTATGAAGGAGTTGACCAAAGAGTAATCGAAATTTTGGGTGCAGAAGAAATCTCAATTGGAGATTACATTTTAACCGGTGGAGAATTACCAGCGATGGTAATTATTGATGCATTGGCTAGAAATATTGAGGGGGTTATCAATAACCAATCTTTGGAGGAAGAAAGTTTTTCCACTGGACTTTTGGAGTATCCTCAATTCACACGACCTGAAATTTTTGAAAATAAAGCAGTTCCAAATGTGCTTTTATCGGGTAATCATAAGGACATACAAAGCTGGAGATTTGATAAGGCATTAGAAATTACAAAACGCAACAGAAAAGATCTTTTTGTCCAATACTGCAAAAATAATTATAGGCTAATTGATGCCAAATCAAAAGATTTTGAAAGATTGGTTTCTTATAAAAAAAATAATGTTTTTGACTATGCCAATGATGCCAACGATAAGAAAGTCAAAAAAATTAAAGAAAATATAAAATCATATAAAATAATTGCGATAAAAGACAAGAAGATTGGTTTTGTTTGTATCAAAAAAATCGATGATGGCATTTTGTTGGACGAGATGTATATTGATGAAGATTATAGGAACAACAAAATAGGTACAGATATAATTGAAAATTTGGTAAAAGAAAATAAAATTGTTTATCTTTGGGTTTGCAAAAACAATCTGAAAGCCATAAAATTATATAAGAATTTAGGTTTTGAGATTGTGGAAGAAAATTCATCAAAATATAAAATGAAATACACTAGAAAGGATAAAAAATAGTGGCAAATAAAGTTAATTGGTTTCCAGGGCATATGGCAAAAACATTGGCGCAAATGTCCAAGGAAATAAAAAATGTGGATATGGTCATATATGTTCTGGATGCCAGAGCGCCTTTATCATGCCTTAATCCTAAATTTGATGATCTTTGCGAAAATAAACCAATTTTGTATGTTATAAATAAAGCGGATTTGGCAGATGACAGTGTATCATTATACGTTAAAAATATGCTTGCACAAAAAGATAATTGCGATTGTATACTTTTGAACAGCACTCAGAGTGGTACAAGCAAAATTATTGAGCCTATAATGAAAAAACTTTGTGAAAAAAAAATACAAAAGTATGAAAAGAAAGAACTCAATATTCCTTTAAGGGCTATGGTTATTGGTGTACCAAATTGTGGTAAAAGCACACTTATAAACAATATGTGTGGCATAAAAAAAACAAAGACAGGAGATAAGGCCGGAGTCACAAAGGGTAAACAATGGGTAGCCTTGAAAAATGGTTTTGAAATTTTGGACACTCCTGGTACACTTTGGCCAAATCTTGAAGATCAAGATGTTGCAAAAAAGTTATGTTTGCTTGGAAGCATAAGAGACGAAATTGTTGACATGAATGATTTGAGTTTGTATCTTGTAAGTATAGTACAAAAATATTATCCAACTTTATTACAACAAAGGTATGGCATAGTTTTGGGAGAAGATTCAATTTCAACACTGGATAATATCGCACAAAAAAAACATTTTTTGGTTAAGGGTGGTGACATTGACTATGATAGAACTTGTGCTATGATTATAGATGATTTTAGAAAAGCTAGATTTGGTAAAATTAGTTTAGATCAGGTGAGAGATGTTTGAATACGAAGATAGGCTCAAAGCAGAGGGATATACTTTAATTGCAGGAATTGATGAGGCTGGCAGAGGTCCACTCGCGGGACCTGTTGTTTGTGCTATTGCACTGATGCCATTAGAAAAAGAAAAAATAATTGACGGAGTAAATGATAGCAAAAAGTTGACTGCGAAGGTAAGAGAAAAATTATATGACAATATAATAAATACGGCAATATCTTACAGAATTGAAGTTGTTGATAATAAAAAAATAGATGAAATCAACATTCTCAACGCAACCAAGCAAGGCATGACAAATTGTATAAATAACATTAGCATAACACCAGATATTGCGCTTATAGATGCTGTTAAGATCCAAACTCCTGTAAAAACTATTTCCATTATAAAGGGCGATGAAAAAAGTTATAGCATTGCTTGTGCATCAATACTTGCTAAAGTTTATCGAGACAGACTTATGCAAAATTATGACAAAATATATCCAAATTATGAATTTGCAAAGCATAAGGGATACGCGACAAGAAAACATATAGAACTGTTAAAGAAGTTTGGAAAGTGCGACTTACATAGAGATTCTTTTATAAAAAATTTTACAGGTGAGATATGAACACAAAAATTCCCGGTAGACGTGGTGAGGCTTTGGCTTTTAACTATTTGGTTGAGAAAAATTACAAAATTTTAAATACAAATTTTTCTTGCAAATTGGGCGAAATAGATATTATTGCTCAAAAAGATAGTTACATCATTTTTGTTGAAGTGAAAGCAAGATCTTCTAATGCATTTGGAGCACCACGAGAGGCCGTTACATATTCCAAGCAGCAGCACATAAAAAGGACAGCGCTTTACTACTTACAAAAAACCAACAACCTAGATAAATTTTGTAGGTTTGATGTAATCGAAATCCTAGGCGATAAAATTAATCATATTCAGGACGCGTTTATGTAGTTGTAAAAAATTATAAAAATATTGTAAAAACACTTGAAAAAAAAATATATATGTGTTATCTTTTTAGAGACTTCGAATGGTCCGCTGGCAAATTTTTTTTGTTTATGAACATTTAGGTAATATAATAGGAGGAAAAGTCGGTGAATATTATAGACATTATCGAGAAAGAGAATTTGAAAGATGATGCACCAGTATTTAATATTGGCGATACTGTTAAGGTTTGGGTCAAAATTAAAGAAGGTGATAAACAAAGACTTCAGGCATTTGAAGGAGTTGTTATTGCACGAAAAAATGGTAGTGTTAGAGAAACTTTCACTGTGAGAAGAATTTCTTATGGTGTTGGTGTGGAAAGAACATTTCCTTTGCATTCTCCACTTATCGACCATGTAGATATAGTTCGTAAAGGTCAGCCAAGACGTGCTAAATTGTACTATGTTCGTAATCTTACGGGCAAGGCCGCAAAAATTAAATCAGCAGACAATAACTAATCATGCAGTTTTAAAAACGCGTACACAAACTTTATTTGGTTTGTGTTTTTTTTAGTTTTTTGTTTTGTTAAAAGTTTTGTGGGTGTTATACTTACCAAAAAGGTTTATTATGTTAGCAAAAGTTTTAAGTTTTGGTTTACAAGGGATTGAAGGTTATAAAGTTACAGTTGAAGTAGACATCTCTGCAGGGCTTCCTAAGTTTGATATAGTTGGTTTGGGTGATACAGCCATAAAAGAAGCCAAAGAGCGTGTAAGATCAGCAATAAGAAATTCAGGTTTAAAATATCCTATAAGCGCAATTACTTGTAATTTAGCACCAGCTGATAAGAAAAAAGAGGGTACTTTTTACGACTTATCAATTGCTGTTGCCATCCTTTGTGCATCATCAGTTATTGATCATAACAAAGTTGGTGATACAATTATCTTGGGTGAATTGTCATTAAATGGTGAAGTTAAAAAGGTAACTGGACTTTTACCTCTTTTGATTGCTGCAAAAGAAAAGGGTTATAAACATTTCATTATTCCAAAAGAAAATTATTTTGAAGCAAGTTTTATTTCAGACATAGATGTGAAAGTAACGAATACACTTGAAGAACTTGTGAACTCATTTCGAGATGACAGTGATGTTACATTAGAGGTTGTCAAACCATCCAATTATGAGACCTTAAAACAAAGTAAGCCGGCTTCTTATCTTGATATGAAAAACGTAAAAGGTCAATTTAGTGCAAAAAGGGCACTTGAAATTGCTGCAGCTGGTGGACACAACATACTAATGATTGGACCTCCTGGAAGTGGAAAAACTATGCTTGCAAAATGCTTTGCTGGTATTCTTCCTGATATGACTTTTGATGAGGCTTTGGAGGTTACAAAAATACATAGTGTTGCAGGTGAACTTGATTTAAGTGATGGAATAATTCTATCTAGACCATTTAGAACGCCACATCACACAGCAACTTCAATAAGTTTGGTGGGTGGTGGTTCACAGGTAAAACCTGGTGAGATAAGTTTAGCACACAATGGAGTACTTTTTCTCGATGAACTTCCTGAGTATTCCCGTCATTTCATAGAAACTATGAGACAGCCTTTGGAGGATGGTCAAATTACTATAGCCAGAGCAAAACAAACGGTCACTTATCCAGCTTCTTTTTTGCTAATAGCAAGCATGAACCCTTGCCCTTGTGGTAATTATGGTTCGAAAAAGGAAGAGTGCAGGTGTACACCTTCACAAATTCATAATTACTTGTCAAAACTTAGCGGTCCTATAATGGATAGAATTGATTTGCATATTGAAGTTGATAGTGTTTCCTATGATGATTTGCATACCAAAGAGGAGTGTGAAAGTTCGCAGGACATCAAAAAAAGAGTTGACAAAGCACGCCAGATTCAATTAAAAAGATTTGAGGGAACGAAGGTATACTCAAATGCTAAGATGGATGTTACCCAAACAAAGAAGTATTGTGTTTTGAGCGATGAGTGTCAAAGTATACTTAGAATGGCATTTGATAACCTTCATCTCACGGCAAGAGCACATGATAGAATATTAAAAGTTGCAAGGACGATTGCCGACCTCGATGGAGAGGAAAATATTTTGCCTCAGCACATCGCAGAGGCTATTCAATATCGCTCACTTGATAGGAAATATTGGTTAAATGATTGATTTAGAAGACAAAGCATATTTATTTTTCTCAGCAATGGAACTTACAGTTAAAAGATGCTGCGAAATTGTATCTCACTATAATAATGCATCATCTGCATTGACTGCGTTATATAATGGCGAGAATTTTTGGGCGGAATTTCTTAAAGAAGATTATCAAAAATACAAAGATCGTCTTGAAAATTTTTCATTTGATACTCTTGAAAAATATCTTGAGAAAAAACATGTTGGATACATCACAATAACTCATTCCAATTATCCTCAAAAGTTAAAACGCTTGGATGAGCCGCCTTATATAATTTACTATATTGGCGATGTGACTTTACTAGAAAAACAATGTTTTGCAATTGTGGGTTCGCGAGCTCCAACATATTATGGTAGAGAGATTACCGAACTTTTTAGCAAAGAGTTGGCAAAGGGTGGTTTCACAATTGTAAGTGGTCTCTCCACTGGAGTGGATAAAATAGCACATGAAACAACATTAAAGGTTAAAGGCAAGACGATTGCCGTTCTTGGAAATGGCTTCCAAAAAATGTATCCTAAATCTAATATTGGTTTAGCTAGAGAGATTGCGCAAAATGGATTATTGATTACGGAATATTATCCTACATTTCAAGCAAGAAATTATTCTTTTCCACAAAGGAATAGAATAATTGCAGCACTTTGTGATGGCGTTCTTTTGACAGAAGCGGCGAAGAAAAGTGGTGCCCTTCATACTAAAAACTATGCTTTAGATATAGGAATTGATGTGTTTAGTGTTCCAGGAAATATTACAAGTGCAAAAAGTGAGGGAACAAACAACATTATAAAATTTGGGCATGCACAATTGGTGACCTCTCCAAATGATATTTTGCAACAATATGGAATGAGGACAACAAAAACCAAGAAGGCAAAAATTGAATTAAACTTTGATGAAAACAAAATATATAATTACTTAAAAGACGGAGAAAAGAGTTTTGATGATATTCAAATGCACACAGCTATTTCTGTTCAAAGCTTAAATACTTGTTTGACAACTATGCAAATTCGTGGAATAATTAAAAAATTGCCGGGTAACTACTACGCAATATAGTCAGGAGGATTAATGAAACTAGTCGTTATAGAATCGCCAGGAAAGAGAGAAACATTACAAAAATATTTGGGTAAGGATTATCTAGTTATGTCATCAAAGGGACATGTTAGAGATTTACCATCAAAGAGCTTTGCTGTAGATTTGACTAAAAACTATGAGCCACACTACGAAATAATGCCAGACAAAAAAAATGTTATCGCTGAAATAAAAAATAAGGCAAGGAATGCCGAATTGGTTTTACTTGCAACTGACCCTGATCGTGAAGGAGAGGCCATTGCATGGCATTTGGCTTATTGCCTGGGTATTGATCCAAACACAAAATGTAGAATTGTGTTCAATGAAATTAGCAAAACTGCTGTAGAAAGAGCACTTCTAAATCCTCGTGCCATTGACCTAAATTTAGTGGACGCACAGCAAGCTAGGCGAATTTTAGATAGAATTATGGGTTACAAACTTTCGCCAATATTATGTAAAAAAATTCAGCCTAAGTTAAGTGCGGGGCGTGTACAATCTGTGTGTTTAAGACTTGTGGTTGATAGAGAAAAAGAAATTGAAAATTTTGTTCCTGAGGAATATTGGAATTTAACGGCGCAACTAAAAAAGCAACAATCAAATTCTATCTTTAAAGCTAGTTTACACGAGTTTAAAGACAAAAAAGTTAAACTTTCAAACAAAGATGAAGTAGATGAAGTTTTGGAAAATTTAAAAAATGCAACCTACAAAGTTGATTCTATAAAGAAATCCAAAACCAAATCAAAAGCTCCTGCACCTTTCACTACTTCTACTATGCAACAGGAAGCACTCAATAAACTAAATATGACCCTAAAACGTACCACAAGTGCTGCGCAACAGTTGTATGAGGGCATTGATCTTCCAGGTGAGGGTAAAGTGGCATTGATCACATACATTAGAACAGATAGTGTTAGAATAAGTGATGATGCAATCAAAATGGCTCGTGATCACATAAAAAATAATTTTGGAGACAGTTATGTGCCAGCTAAGCCTAATATCTTTACAGTTAAAGCAACGGCACAAGATGCGCACGAGGCAATAAGACCTATTTCTTTACAGAGATCACCTGATAGCATAAAAAATATAGCAAATAATGATGTGTACAAGTTATACAAACTTATTTATGAAAGATTTGTCGCATGTCAGATGAGTGAAGCATTATATGATAGTGTGACTGCTTTGATTAAAGCTGAAGATTGTATATTCAAGGCCGTTGGAAAAACTTTGGATTTTGCTGGTTGGACAGCAATGTATAAAAATGATATAAAAGATGACGATCAAAAAATTGAAGAAGGTAAATTGCCTAAACTTGAAGAAGGCGAAGTGCTTGAATTGGATAAATTATTGCCTGAGCAAAAGTTTACAAAACCACCAACAAGATATACTGAAGCGACTTTGGTTAAGGCAATGGAAGAAAAAGAAATTGGCAGACCTTCAACATATGCTCCGACTGTAACAATTATTGCATCACGTGAATACACCAAAAAGGATGGTAAATATATTGTTCCAACAGAAATCGGAAGGTCGGTAACGGGATTTTTGGAGAAATACTTTAACAAGATGATCAATGTTAAATTTACTGCATACATGGAGACCAAACTTGATGAAATTGCTGAAGATAAGTGTGAATGGCAGACTGTAATAGATAATTTTTGGCATAGCTTTAAGGATCTATTAGATAATGCGAACTTTAATGCTTATGCATCTCCTAAAAAGGAACCAATAAAAACTGACATAATATGTGATAAGTGTGGCAGCAATATGGTGATACGTGAAGGAAAGTATGGAAAATTTTTGGGATGTTCCAATTATCCAAATTGTAAAAATATTAAACCATATGAGGATGAAAGTGTTCCAAAGGGAGTTTGTCCAGAATGTGGAAAGGAAGTTTTGCAAAGAAAATCCAAAAAGGGTAAAATATTTTATGCATGCACAGGCTATCCACAATGTTCATTTATGAGTTGGGACATTCCTACGGGTGAAAAATGTCCAAAATGTAATTCTCCTCTTGTAATTAAAGGGAAAAAGGTCGTTTGTTCCTCAAAACAGTGTAAGTATGTTAAAGAGTAAGGTTGTAAAAATAATAGGTGCAGGTCTTGCTGGTTGTGAAGCAGCATATTTTTTGGCTGAACATGGAATTAAAGTCAAACTATATGAAATGAAAAGCATAAAAAGGACAGAAGCACAGCAAAGTGATAATTTTGCTGAACTTGTTTGTTCTAATAGCTTGAAAAGTGATCAAAAGACCTCCGCAAGTGGGCTTTTGAAAGCAGAATTAGAAGCACTTGACAGTCTTATCTTAAAGTGTGCAAAATTAACAAGAGTTCCTGCTGGTAATTCACTAAGTGTTGACAGAGAAAAGTTTTCACAGCTTATAACTAAAAAAATTAAAGAACACAAAAATATAGAAATAATTGAAGAGGTTGTAGTCAATTTCGATGTTAATATCCCAACAATAATAGCCACTGGTCCACTTTGTGATAATGCATTGTTTAAATATATCTCATCTCTCATAGGAGATGACAACTGCTACTTTTATGACGCTATCGCACCAATAGTAAGCGCTGAAAGCATAGATTATTCGCGTGCATTTTGGGCAAATAGATATGATCAAGGTGACTCAAAAGATTATTTAAATTGCTACATGTATGAAGATGAATATAAGGTTTTTGTAGAACAACTTATAAATGCTGAAAGAATAAAACTTCACTCATTTGAAAAACTAAAGGTATTTGAAGGTTGTATGCCAATTGAAATATTGGCTCAAAGAGGAGAAAAGTCGCTAAGGTACGGACCAATGAAACCAGTTGGACTTTCAAAGAAAGTTGAAGGACAAAAACCTTTTGCCATCGTTCAACTTCGTAAAGAAAATTTAGAAGGTACATATTTGAATATGGTGGGGTTTCAAACAAACTTGACATATAAGGAGCAAAAAAGAGTTTTTTCATTAATACCTGCCTTGAAAAATGCCGAGTTTGTAAGATATGGGAGCATGCATAGAAACAGTTACATCAATTCACCTAGATGTCTAAATGTGTATTCCCAATTGAAACAGTTTCCTAATATTTTTGTCGCTGGGCAGATTTCTGGTGTTGAAGGATATATGGAAAGTGTTGCAAGTGGTTTGTATTGTGCAATAAATATGTTATTATATATTAAAGGCAAACCATTACAAGGCTTGCCTGAAACAACATGTATTGGCGCTCTTATGCATTATATAAGTAGTGCTAGCGAGATAAATTTTCAACCGATGAATGCCAATTATGGCATTATTAGTGCAGAAGATATCAAAGACAAGACGATAAAAAAAGAAGAGATTTTTAAAAATTCTCAAAGAGAAATTGAAAATTTTAAGGAGAGGTTTTATGGACAATGAATTTAAGGCCACGACAATTTGTGCTGTCAAAAGAAATGGAAAAACTGCCATCTGTGGCGATGGTCAGGTGACAATGTCGCAAAGTGTAATTTTTAAAAATACTGCAAAAAAAGTTAGACGAATATATGGAGGCAAAGTAGTGGTTGGTTTTGCAGGTTCTGTTGTTGATGCTATCAGCCTTTGTGATAGATTTGAAGAGATGTTAAATAAATACTCTGGAAATTTGCTTAAAAGTGCTGTAGAACTTGCAGGGCTTTGGAGAGATGACAAGGTTGCTAAACAATTGAATGCTATGATGATAGTAGCAGATAAAGACACTATGCTTTTACTGAGTGGCAGTGGAGAAGTCTTATAGCCTGAAGAGGGTGTTTGTGCAATAGGAAGTGGTGGTAACTATGCTTATGCGGCTGCCAAGGCATTGCTTCAAAATACAAAACTTACTGCCAAAGCTATAGCAACAAAATCGCTTTTAATTGCGAGTGAAATTTGCGTATTTACAAATTCTAATATTATTGTTGAGGAAGTATAGGAGGTGATGTTATGAGTATGACACCAAGAGAAATTGTAACGGAGTTGGACAAATATATCATAGGCCAAGATGAAGCGAAAAAAGCGGTTGCAATCGCACTTCGCAACAGGTATAGAAGAAGTAGACTTCCAAAGGAACTGCGAGATGAGATAACTCCAAAAAATATAATTATGAAAGGTCCAACAGGTGTTGGAAAAACAGAAATTGCTAGGCGGCTTGCTAAACTTGTGGGCGCTCCTTTCATAAAAATTGAAGCTACAAAATACACAGAAGTGGGATATGTTGGTCGAGATGTGGAAAGCATGGTACGCGATCTTGTATCAGTATCTGTAAGATTGGTAAAAGATGAAAAAATTCATGAAGTAGAAAAGCGTGCACAAAAAGCTGTTGATGAAAAACTCTTAAAAGTTATTTCGGACGAACTTGCAAAACAAGGTCAAAATTTAACACTTGCTGATATTGAACTAAATTATAAAAATGGAAAATACGATGACATGAATGTAGAGATAAGTGTAGTGGAAAAAGGTCAGCAGTTTGACTTTATGCCAGATCTAGGCGATATGAATATTTCAGCTATGATTGGTGGAATTTTTCCTCCAAGACGAAAAACCAGGAAAATGTCAGTTTCAAGAGCCAAAGAATGTTTGCTGGAAGATGAATCAGATAAACTAATTGATAACGAAAGTGTTTATCAAGAGGCCATAAAGAGAGCAGAGGAAGAAGGCATCATCTTTATAGATGAGATGGACAAAATTATAGGCAAGGGAAGTCAGAGTGGTCCAGATGTTTCAAGAGAAGGTGTTCAAAGGGATATTCTTCCAATCGTTGAAGGCTCAACTGTCAGCACCAAGTATGGAAATGTGAAAACTGATTTCATTCTCTTTATAGCGGCAGGCGCTTTTCATGTGTCAAAAATTGAGGATATGATTCCAGAACTTCAGGGTCGTTTTCCGATTAGAGTGGAATTAAACAGTTTAACAAAAAACGATTTTGTAAAAATTCTATCAACACCAAAGAATGCCGTAACACTTCAATATGCTAGTCTTTTGAAAGTAGATAATATCGACTTGGAGTTTACACCGGATGCGCTTGATGAAATTGCAATAGTTGCAGAATACCAAAATGAGAACATGGAAAACCTTGGAGCAAGAAGATTACACACCATAATGGAAAAACTTTTGGAAGATGTTTCATTTAATGCCAGTGGAGAATATCCATTGAGCAAAGTTGTAATTGATAGAGCTTATGTTCAAAATATTTTTGGAAAACATAATAAAAATAGTGATTTGAAAAAATATATTATATAAAGGAGAATAAACATGGAAATTTTAAACAAAGAAAATTTTAATGAAAAAGTTTTACAATCAAAAGGTGTAACTCTCGTTGACTTTTTTGCCAGTTGGTGTGGTCCTTGTAAAATGCTAGCACCAGTTTTAGAGTCTTTGAGTCAAGAAACCAAAGCTAATATTTACAAAGTTGACATTGATGAAAGCAATGAGCTTGCCAAAGAATATGGTATCATGGTTGTCCCTACAATGATAATATTTGTGGATGGAAAGCAAACGGAAAAATTTAGTGGTTATATGCAAAAGGCTGCTATTTTGGAAAAATTGAATGCTTACGAAAATTTGAATTAATCATGGCAAAAATTAGTCTTGATTTTTCATTAGTGTGATGATATACTACTATACGATAAAAGGATTTTTATATGGATAGAAAAATTTATTTAGATAATGCCTCTACTACGTACATTTCTAATGAGGTGTTAAATGAAATGATGCCTTGTTTTAGTTCAATTTATGGCAATGCAAATAGTATCCATTCATTTGGCAGAGATGCTCAGGCTATGGTTGACAGAGCAAGAGACAAAATTGCCAAAGCCATAAATGCAAATGCGTTGGAACTTTATTTTACATCTGGTGGCACTGAAGCGAACAATTGGGCTATAAAAGGAATTGCAAGAGCAAATAAGGAACGTGGAAGACATATCATTGTTTCAAAAATAGAACATGAATCTATTCTTCAAAGTTGCAAAGAACTTGAAAAGGAAGGCTTTGAAGTTACTTATCTTAACGTAGACAATGAGGGATTAGTTAAAATTGCCGAATTGTTGCATTATATAAGAAAAGATACCATTCTTGTTTCAATAATGGCAGTAAACAATGAAATTGGAACAATACAAAATATTAAAACCATCGCTTCCATCGCTCATGACAATGGAGCAATTTTCCATACCGATGCTGTACAGGCCATTGGGAATTTGAAAATCGATGTTGAAGACATGGGAATTGATGCAATGACTATAAATGCACACAAGATATACGGTCCAAAAGGTATTGGTGCATTGTATGTTAAAAAAGGCATAAACATTGAACCTTTGATCGTTGGTGGCAATCAGGAAAGAAATAGGCGTGGTGGAACTTTAAATGTTCCAAGTATTGTTGGATTTGGTAAAGCAGTAGAAATAGCTTCTCGTGATTTGGTTGCCAATGTACAAAAATTAAAAACAATTAGAGACTATTTTGTTAAAAATGTTATGGAAAAAATCGAATATGTTAAGTACAACGGACACCCATATCAAAAAGTTAACAATATTGTCAATTTATCATTTGATTTAGTAGAGGGCGAAGCTGTTGCAATGATGCTGGATTTAGAAGGCATAGCGGTGTCCACTGGAGCTGCATGCGAAAGTGGAGGCGTTGAACCATCACATGTTATTCTAGCTCTTGAAAATGATGAAAATATGGCACGTAGCGCAGTTAGATTTTCTTTTTCGAAATCAACAACAAAAGATGATATAGATTATGTTGTAGAGACACTTGTCAAAGTAATAGCACGCTTGAGATCTATTTCTGCAGTTACAAAAACAGGGAGGGCAAAATAATGTATAATCAAAAGGTACTTGATATTTTCAAAAATCCCATCAATGCAGGTGGATTGCAGGGCGCAAATGGCGTTGCGAAAGTCACGGATGCCACCTTTGGTGATATTGTAAGAATTTATTTAAAAATTGATGACAACACTAAAATTATAGAAAATGCAAAGTTTAAAGCTATGGGTGGTGTTACAACAATAGTTGTGGCTAATGTACTTTGTGATTTGATTAAAGGTAAGAGTATTGATGAAATAAATACCATAACAAGCGAAGATATTCTTCAGGTAATTTCTCAGCTTCCAGAGCAAAAAATGTGTTTGGTTTCAACATTACTTGAAGCATTAAGTAGTGCCGTGGCCGATTATTATAAACGTAAAGAACGTGAAGCAAATAATCAATCTAAGAAGTAATTTATTTATGTAATAATTAAAACTTTTCTGCAAATAATACTTGCAGGGAGGTTTTTTTATGAAAGATGGAATAATCTGTGGTATTGTTATTGGCATGATTGCTGGTGCTCTTTTGTATAAGTATAATCCTCAGGCAAAAGAAATAGTCAATAAGACGGAAGATGCCGTTAAAAAGGAAGTACAGGACATGACAAAAAAAATGTCAAAACAAACCAAAACATCTAAAAAAGGCTGACCGATAGCACACAAGTAAGTGTGCTATTTTATTTTTCATAAAATAGATAAAATATTTGACTAATTGAACAAAATTAAAGTATACTACTACTGAGTATGGTTATGCGATATCAAAGAATCATGTGCCTCGATTATGGCGATGCTAGAATTGGAGTTGCATTTTCAGATCTGCTAGGATTGACAGCAAATCCATATGAAATTTATCAATCACAAGATATTGATAAAGATATTGAGTATTTGACAAATCTTGCAAAAAGCAACAACGTGTCACTCATTGTCATTGGCATGCCGTATTCACTTGATGGCTCGGAAAACCAAAGGACACAAATCACTAAATTTTTCGGCCAAAAACTAAGTGACTTTTCTGGTATTAAGGTAGTGTTTGAAGATGAACGACTTTCATCCGTTGAGGCAGAGGAAATGCTAAAAGATCGGAAAATTCCTCCTACTAAGCGTAAACAATACTTGGACATGTTTTCTGCTGCTGTTATACTTGAAAGTTATTTAAAAAGTAAAGGAGATTAGATTATGGAAGAAAAAAAAGAACTTGGGATTATGGATATCCTTTTGGATGAAGACAATGAGGATCCAATTACATTATATGATGAAAATGATAGAGCAGTAAAATTTGATCAAGTTGCTATCATTCCTATGGACAATAAGCTTTATGCTATTTTAAAACCAATTGACCCATTGGAAGGTGTTGCAGATGATGAAGCAATAGTTTTTTATGTCAATGAGGATGGAGATGGTGACGCAACACTTGAAGTCGAGACCGATGAACCAACTGCTATGCTGGTTTTTGATGAATATTACAAGCTATTGGATAAAGCCGAAGGTAAATAATAATTAAATGTGATAAATTTATTTTATCACATTTTTTATGTATTAAATTTGCTTTATGTTGCATACTAGATTTGTCAAAGCAAAAACTAAATGCTTTGCAGAGGAGGTAAAACTATATGTTTGGAAGAAACAAATCTAGCCAAGGAGCTTCTAAAACCAGAGATTGTTCAGGTAGAACAAACACAAACGTAGAAGCAGGTTCTGAAATGGGCAGAAAGAATTCAAAAAATTCAAAGTCCAGTAAAGCAAACAAGTCTTCTCGTGGATAGTAAGTAGTTTTGCTGAAAAAAAGATGTTTAACATAAGTTAAGCATCTTTTTTTAATAAAATTTATTATTGAAATTAATTTGGGGTCAAATATAGTGAACTCCTTATATTTCCTGGGTTTTAGCCTTGTTAATTTGGTGCCGGGAACCGGACTTGAACCGGTACGGAGTTTCCCCCGAGGGATTTTAAG
>ERZ1643251.653-NODE-653-length-46385-cov-7.187373_pt1 | contig 46385 bp, 49 predicted proteins | sample MGYA00579261_ERZ1643251 | MGnify/ENA primary metagenome ERZ1643251 (study PRJEB29033, sample SAMEA4952267) | chicken gut metagenome | biome: Broiler Chicken; feature: Gastrointestinal Tract; material: Caecum | place: Ireland | collected 2018 | study: Broiler... | reverse complement strand
TTGGTTTTGACTGTGTCTATTCGTTCGCTTATTCTTTTGTCATGCTCCTGCGCTGACGCGTTTCCCGCGACAGCCTATTTATATTACACCATTTTTTTTATGCTGTCAATTATTTTTTTGACTTTTCGCGACAATATTTTTGCGCCCCGCAAAACAAAAAAAAGCGAAGCGGCGCTTCGCTTTTATGACTGTCCGGCGGCGGGAGCGCCGTCCTTTTCTTCGTCTTTGCCGTGCCCGCCGTTTTTGCCGTTGATGTGCTCGTCGGGCTTGATTTCTTCCACAAAATCGCCTTTGCACAAAATAACAGTGTCGCCCACATACAGCGCGGTGTTGCCCCGCGGTATTATTGTTCTGCCGTTTTTGCGGCGCACGCCTATGATAAGCACGTTTTGCGGGATATTGATTTCGCTTATGAGTTTATTGCCCCACTCGTGGCTTTTTGTGATTTCCTGCTCTGTAAGTTCGACATCGGCGTTTTCGTTGTAAACCTCGCCGCCGAGCACCACCCTGTCGCCCGCCTGTATTTTTGTGTTGCCCTTTGGCACGATGGATTCTTCGCCGCGCTTGATTACGACAATCAGCGTGTCCACCAATATGTTGAGTTCACGCACGGTTTTGCCGACCCACGGATGTCCTTCGGGGATATGCAGGCTCATAAGCTGCATTTCCGCGCTATCCTGATAATCGTTGAATGTTTTGAGATGGCGGCTCTGCGTATTGACCATGTCGAGTTTTTTGGACACGGCGGGCAGCAGCGAGCCCTGAATAGCCACCGACATAAGACACACGCAAAACACCATGTCGAACACGTCCTGACCGGCGCCGCCCACCACCGCCATGATGGCGAAAACTATCGACGACGCGCCTCTCAGCCCCGCCCACGAAACGACAAGCATCTGCCTGAGCGACGAACGCCTGCCCTTTTTGCCCACGCCCATGATAGCGAAAACCGACGCCGGCCTCGACACCAACGACATAAACAGGAATATCGCTATCGACGGCAGCAAAACCGACGGCAGGTTTGACGGCGTGACCAGAAGCCCCAGCAGGAAAAATATGACAATCTGCGCGAGACCCGTTATGCCGTCGAAAAAGTGCACCAGCGTGACCTTGTTTTTGATGTTGCTGTTGCCCAGAATGATACCGAATATATACACCGAAAGATACCCGTTGCCGTTGAGCAGCGCCGGCAGCGCGTAAGCGGCCACCGCCATGACCAGCACGAAAATGGTGTCGAACCCGTCGGCGGCGAAACGGAATGTTTTCAGCACGAAAATGGTAACCAGCGCGAACAGCACGCTGAACAGCAGCGCGAAAACCAACTGCGTGACAATGAGCAGCGGCAGCTGCGCGAGCCCTCCTTCGGAAGACATGAGCGTCAGCACCAGCACGGTGAGCATATATGAGGCGGGGTCGTTGCTTCCGCTTTCCAGCGCCAGCAGAGACGAGGTGTTTTCTTTGAGGTCGAGTTTCTTTTGTTTGAGTATGGAAAACACCGAGGCCGCGTCTGTCGAGCTGACGACCTACCCCAGCATCATTGACATTATGAGGTCAAACCCCATGACGAAATAGCAGAAAAGCGCCGTGATTGCCGCTGTGAGCACTACGCCGAGACTCGCCAGCACGAAAGATTTGACGGCGACGGGTCTGCTTTCTTTCCAGTTTGTGCCGAAGCCGCCGTAAAACATAATGAAAACCAGCGCGAACGAACACACCGTGTTCGCCATGTCAAAGTCGTTGAAATCCAGGCGGAAGATGCCGTCCACGCCGAACAGCATACCTAGCACCATAAAAATAAGCAGCGTGGGCATGCCGAATTTCCACGACAATCTGCTGGCTAAAAGACACACCATGATTATCAGCGAAGTAAATAAAATTATTTGCAGGTCCATGGCGCCTCCTTTTTTACAGTTTCATTACATACAGATTGCGCAAAAATCTGCCCTTGCGCATAAAGCGTGAGTGAAGTTTGAAGCCCAGCGTTTCCGCCGAAGTTCTGCTTGCCACGTTGTCGGGATGCACCGTGGCGACGAGATATTCGTAACCCTTGTCCCGCGCGTAACTCACCAGTTTTCTGTTGAGTTGCAGCATAAGATTTTGTCCCCTGTATTCGGGAAGAACCATGCTGCCGCCGACTTCGGCTATTTTTTTGCCGCCGAGACCGGTTATTTCGCGCAGTTCGCCGAGAAAATGCTCGTCGAAAATAAGCGCCGAAATCGCCGCGAGTTTGTCGCCGTCGAAATACCCGATAAAATAGTCGTGGCTTTCTTCCAGCACGGGGTCGTCTTTATCGAAAGGGATAAACCATTCTTTGTTTTTGAGGGCGTCCAGAATGACGCCGTTGAACTCGTCGAAAATTTTTCTGTCCGACGTCGTGAGATGTCTTGTTTCCATAAAAACTCCTTATTTAAGCCTGAAAGTCATCATTACCGGATTGTGGTCGCTGAACTCGAAATCGAGGTCGATGTTTGTAACGCCGACAGCCTCGACGTTATCGGAAACGATAAACCCGTCCAGCACCACGGTATAATTGACGCCCTTTGTATAAGGTATGTCGGTCGAGCGGCATGTAGGAGCGTTCGTCGCCGCCACAAACCGCAGTCCGTCAGCCAGGTCGTCGTCGCCTAGAGAATAAACCCACTCCGGTCTTTCCATTTCCGTCTGGAACAGCCCGTCCGAGCCGGCTATGTCGTGGTTGAAATCGCCGCCCGCCACAACGTAATTGCCCGCTTCGACTTCCGCGGTAAGCACCTCGTTAAGCATTTGGAGTTGCTGCTGTCTGATGACGCCGCCTTTATCGTAAGCCGACATATGCACGTTGACAAGGCACAGATAGTTGTCGCTGCCCTCGACAGGCAGATACGTTATCGAAAAACATCTGTCCAGGTCGAAAAACTTGTTGATAAACCCGTTGTCCACCGGGAAAGAACGCCGCACCGCGCTTGAAGCGTATTTGCTCGTGACTGTCACGATGCCCGCGTTGTTTTTGCCGTGCGGCTTGTTAAGCGGATAAAACAGATACGCGGTGTGGAAGTTTTCGGCGTACACCACGCCGTCGGTACGGAACTTGTCTTTCACCGCCTGCACCTGGTTGAAATGGTGGCTTCGGTCGCCGTCCTCGTCCACTTCCTGAAAAAACATAAAATCGGGATTCAGCCTCGCCACGGCGTCCAGCGCGCCGTTTGTGTTGCGCTCCACAGTCTCCCTGTCTTTGGCGACGGAATCGTTGCCCGTGACGGCGGTGCCGTCTTTCATCGTTCCGCTGTCCATAAAAAACGAAAACTCGTGCGTGTACGCCCCGAAACCTATGTTGTATGTGGTAACGGTGTAATCCTGCCCTACGGCGACTTTTTCCCCTTCGCCTACGTTGCTCTCAACACTAAGGGCAAAGTTGTCTTCAATGCGGTAATACTGCAAAGCGACGTAACCCACGTAGCCGCCCACAACAATCACGGCGACGACGATAAGAACCGCCAGCGTCTTGCCCAAAATTTTCAATACCCGCATAAGGCGCCCCCATAAACGGAAATAATAATATTTATTATAACATACCCGTTCGGATAAGGGCAATATTTTATTTGCGCGGGTCAAGTTAAGGTGGTATAATTTTTTTATGAAAACGACAATAGTTGACGATAAATTCACCGCGGGACTTTTCCCGCCCAGAAAGAGCGACAGCCACAAAGGCACCTACGGCACGCTGGTCATTGTGGGCGGCAGCGAAAAATACGTCGGCGCGCCGTATCTGGCGGCGCTGGGCGCTTCCGCCCTGCGTACGGGCTGCGGCATAGTGAAAATCGCCGCGCCGGAATTTCTCATGCCCGCCCTGCGAAGCCGGGTGACAGAATGCACGCTGTTTCCGCTGGACGCCGAAGACGGGCACATCCGCCCCGACGGCAAACTCGCGGCGGCGACAGACGGCGCCTCCGCCGTCATATGCGGCATGGGCATAGGCGACACGCCCGCCACGGCGGAAACCGTCAGATTTCTGCTGGACACGCTCAAATGCCCCCTGCTTCTCGACGCCGACGCCCTTAACGCCCTGTCGAAAGACCTGTCGGTTCTTGACGGGCACAGGCAGAGCGTGGTCATTACCCCGCATATCGGCGAGATGTCGCGCCTTATAAAAAAGGACACGGCGTTTGTCAAAGAAAACAAACAAAGCGCCGCTGAAAAATTCGCGGCGGAATATAACGCGGTCGTTCTGCTGAAAGACAATGAAAGCGTCATCACCGACGGCAGCGAAACCTTAATCAACAGGGCAGGCACCCCCGCCATGGCGAAAGGCGGTAGCGGCGACCTGCTTGCCGGCATAATCGGCGGCATGCTGGCGCGCGGCGTTCCCGCGCTTTATTCCGCGGCGGCGGGAGCGTACATCGCCGGCAAAGCAGCGGAAAAAGCGGTAAAAAACAGCAACGAGTACTCGTTGCTGCCAAGCGAAACCGCGGCGTATGTGGCGGACGCCGTCACTGAAATAATAAACAAAAACAAAAAAGAGGCGTGAGCCTCTTTTTATTATTTTTTATTGTCCACGAGAAACCCGCAATAAGGGCAGCGCCCCTGTTTGCCGCCAAACTCCACGTTGGCTCCGCACGACGGGCATTTGACGGTGTTTTTGATTTCCGATAGTTTCTGGTTTTGGTTGAGTTTCAGTTCGGCGCCGTCGAAAATATATCCCGTGAGATATCTTTTGTCCATAAGTTTGTTTATCTGCCCCACGGCGTCTTTGATGTTTATGTGCCGCTGACCGGCGATTTCCTGCACGGTATACAGGTGGTCGACCTCTATCGCCACAAGCGTGCGCTCCAAAGAAACCTTTCCGCCGTAAGCAATCCACAGCATCGGGGTGGCGTAAAACCCGCCCGCGACGCATATTATGCTCAGCACCATCGGGAAAGTCATTCCGTTGACGGCGGAAAGAATTATGCCGGGTATACCTGCCACAAACAGCACCGAAACTATCACGGCTGCCAGCAGCCAGGCGTTTTTGCTTTTTTTAAGTTCTTTCATACACCCCTCCGTTATGTATCATTATACTACACACATGGCGCCATTACAAGATTTTTCCGAAAAACAAAGACTCTCTTTTACAGAGAGTCCTGCCCGTTTTGTTTTTGTCTTTCTTTTTCCGCAACGTCGTTGTTGTTCATGTTGTTTCTGTAAACGAAAAATCTGCAATAGAGAAATTCCGTCACGAGATTGATTATCATGGTGAACGCCAGCACCAGATAGTCCAGCCAGCCGGCTTTTTCCAGGGCGTCGCCCCACCACAGCGACAGCGGCGTGAACACGCAGTAGAAAAGCGCGACTTTCAGCATCGCCACCGGCACGTTGGCAGCCGACTTGAAAGTGTATTTTCTGTTGAAGGTGAAGTTCCACAGCACCGACGCCACCAGCGCCGGGAAGTATGTCAAAAACCACCCCTGCAGCCTGACGACGTCGTTGAGAAGAGCGAACACCGCCGTCTGTATAATCGCCGCCGAAGCGGAAAATAAAACAAATTTGACAACCTGCAAAATATTTTGCTTTTTTGTGAGTTTTTCGCTGCTCAATCGGCACCTCCTTGCTAATAATGAAATTATAGAGCACTTTGTATTTTTTTGCAATAAATAAACCGCGGCGGGGCACATTGATAAAAAAATAATAAATACGCATAAAACCGCCGCGTTTGGGGATAATCGGCAAAAACAGGAGGATATCAGAATGAGTTTCAACCCTTTTTGCCAGAAGCCGGGCAAAGCGGAAAATCTGTTTATGGACTGGAAAGAACTGGCGCCGAAACCGTATGACAAAAACGAGGTGTCGCCTTACACCAAAGCCAGAATAATTCTGATGAACGGCACCGAATACGAAGCCGTGTGGCACGGGCACCAAACGCAGCGCATGTGCGGCGACAACGACGTCAGGCGCGAACTGGCGTTTATACGCAAGAGCGAACAGCAGCAGCAAAAAATGATCGCGGCGCTTAAACCGGCTGACGAAACGCAGCTGGAAACCACCATCGCCTATGAACAGCTCGCCGTGGATTTGACGGCGTTCATGGCGCAAAGAAGCAAAGACAAACACGTCAAAGCGGCGCTCGACTTCGCCCTGCTGGAAGATTTCGACCATCTGTACCGCTATGCCGAACTGCTGGAAAATGACAGCGACATCCACGCCGAAAAACTGGTGGGCAGATACACCGAAATTATGCCGGGGCGCCCAACCATTGCCCACCACCGCCACCCTATGGACGAGGTAAAACAGCCGCTTGACGGCAAAACCGCCGATTTCGCCACTCTGCTCGACACACACATCATCACGGCGGCGGAACAGCAGACGATGAACTACTATATGAACCTGGGCGCGTTTTACAAAAACGACTACGGCAGAAAACTCTACACCGAAATCGGCATGGTGGAAGAGCAGCACGTCACACAGTACGGCAGTCTTATCCCCGTGGACAGCACCCCGTCGGAAAGTTGTCTCATGCACGAATATGTGGAGTGCTATCTCTACTACTCCATGTACGAAGACGAAAGCGACCCGCTTGTAAAAAAGATTTGGGAAAGATGCCTTGACCAGGAAATAATCCACCTGCACAAAGCGGCGGAACTGCTCAGGAAAACCGACAAAAAAGACTGGCGCGAAGTTATCCCGAACGGCGATTTTCCCGAACTCGTCAAACTCGGCTCCAACATCGAATATGTCCGCAAGGTGCTGGCGAAAACCGTCAACAACACCGCCGACAGGGAAAGTTACGTCAACATAAACAAACTTCCGAAATCGGCAGACTTCTTTTCCTACCAGCGCAAAGTCAACACGTCCAACGTAAACAATGTGGCAAGCCACAAAATCACTCAGGATTATATGAACAGGCACGGCAAAGATTACCGTTTCGAAACGGGCGTCAACCCCGTCAAAGACCTGCGCGACAGGCAGACAGACAACACCAGTCTCGGCAGACTGCCGACGGCGTAAAAAAACGGAACCGTTACCGGTTCCGTTTTCCGTTGTTTTTTTCAAAAAGGCTTTCAATGTAAGAAACGCAGTCTGCGGAAGAAAAATACAGCCTGTTGAGCGCGTCGGCTATCTCTTCCGGAAGCGCCGCCCTGTCTTTTTCGTCCTCCGGCACAACGTACTGTCCCCCTCCGTTTCGTTTTACGGCGGAGAGCACAATGCCGTTTTCGCGGAAAAATCTGCGCAGCAACTCGTCAGGTAACAATTCCATGACCTGATTTTAACATCATTCCGCCAAATAAGTCAATTATATCACCATATATGGCGATATTTTACTGTCGCGACTTTGTTACTATAATACAAATGAAACTCAATCAGGCAATAGCCAGAAGAACACAGCAGCTGCTCAAAGAAAGCGGAATGACCAGATACGCCTTTTGCAAAAAGACGGCAATGCCATACACCACTTTCACCAACATAATCAAATGCGCCGCGAAAGACGTCGAGTTGTCAAACGTAACGCGCATAGCCTTCGCGTTCGACATGACGCTGTCGGAGTTTTTCGCCTCGCCGCTCTTCGACCCGGACAATATTGAAGATTTATAAGGCCAAAAAGGACGGATATTAAATCCGTCCTTTTTTTACGTTTTTACCTGAGTTCCGCCTTTATTCTTCTCACGCCGCTGCTGGAAGACTGCTCTTTTGTTATGACAAACTCGCCGAGGTCTCCCGTGTTGGAGGCGTGCGGGCCGCCGCATATTTCCTTGGAAAAATCGCCCATGGTGTAAACCTTGACGACTTCTCCGTATTTGTCGCCGAAGAGGCCTATCGCGCCCTGCGCCTTGGCTTCTTCCACCGTCATTTCCTCACAAGTAATCGGCATTTTGCGCTGAATGGCCTCGTTGACAAGTTTCTGCGTTTCGGCTATTTCTTCTTTTGTCATCGGGCGGGAGAAAGAAAAGTCGAAGCGCAGCCTTTCCTCGGTGATATTGCTGCCCTTCTGCGCGACTTCATCGCCCAGCACTTTTCTGAGCGCCGCCTGCAACAGGTGGGTTGCCGTGTGCAGTTTAGTCGTCTTTTCGCTGTGGTCGGCAAGACCGCCCTTAAAGCGCTGCTCGCTGCCAAGCTGCGATTTTTTCTGATGCTCGGCGAACTTTTCACTGAAACCTTCCGTATCGACGGCAAGCCCCTTTTCCTTGGCGAATTCCACCGTCATTTCAATCGGAAAACCAAACGTATCGTAAAGGCGGAAAGCCGTCTGACCGTCTATCACGCCGTTCTGCGCTTTGGCGGCGGCTCTTTCAAACTCTTTGGTGCCCTGTTCGAGAGCGCGGCTGAATTTTTCTTCTTCCTTGGTCAGTTCGTCCATGATTTTCTGCCTGTTTTCGGCAAGTTCAGGATAAACTTCGGCGTAGAAATCCACATAATGGGCGGCGAGTTTCACCATTTCGCCTTTGCCTATGCCCAGCGAGCGCATAAACCTTATGGCGCGGCGGATAAGCCTGCGCAGCACATAGCCCTGGTCGACGTTGGACGGCGTAACACCTATCTGGTCGCCCAGCATAAAGGTGGCTGTCCTTACATGGTCGGCAACTATGCGTATGGCTCTTGTCGTTTCGTCGTCAATACCGTATTTTTTGCCCGACAGACTTTCGATGCACCTGATTGCCCCTTCAAACACGTCGGTTTCGTAAACGCTGCCCAGCCCGTTGATGACGCACACCGTTCTTTCCAGACCCATGCCCGTGTCGACGTTTTTCTGTCTGAGCGGCTCGAAGGAACCGTCTTCTTTTTTGTTGTACTGCATAAAGACATCGTTCCAGATTTCCAGATATTTGCCGCAGTCACACTGCGGTCCGCATCCGTCCGAGCATTTAGGTTTGCCCGTGTCGAAAAACATTTCGGTGTCGGGACCGCAAGGCCCCGTTATTCCGGCGGGACCCCACCAGTTGTTTTTCTTTGGCAGATAAAATATCTGTTCGGGTTTAAGGCCGCATTCCATCCATATATCGGCGCTTTCCTCGTCTCTCGGGGCGTCGTCGTCGCCGGCGAAAACCGACACGGCGAGGCGTTCTTTCGGTATGCCGAGATATTTTTCGCTTGTCAGAAATTCATAACTCCAGTGTATCGCTTCTTTCTTGAAATAGTCGCCCAGCGACCAGTTGCCCAGCATTTCGAAAAACGTGCAGTGAGAAGCGTCGCCGACTTCGTCGATGTCGCCTGTGCGCACGCATTTCTGGACGTCGGTCAGCCTGTTGCCGGCGGGGTGTTTCTGCCCCAGCAGATAAGGCGTGAGCGGATGCATGCCGGCGGTGGTGAAAAGCACCGTCGGGTCGTTTTCCGGAATAAGGCTGGCGCTTCTGATTACGGCGTGGCCTTTTTCGGCGAAAAAGTTAAGATACAAACTGCGCAAATCTTTTGAAGTGATTTTTTCCATGATATTTTCCTTTGGTTTATAGTTGGTATTCGGCAAAAAAATTTGAAACCGAAGTTTCAAATTTTTCCGTTTGTTTCAGTTTTATCTGTCGTACCGTCTGCCAGAGTTGAAAACGGTGATGAGCAGGAACACCGCCGGGAATATGAACACGTTTTCCGAAAACTCTATCGCGGTGAAATTGAGGAAATACACCGACAGCGACAGAGCAAGCAGCGCTATGGTCATAAACAGCGCCCAGCCGTCAACGCCGTTGTGCCTTTTCCCCGTGCAGACGCCGACGATTTTCGCGACGACGTACACCAGCAGCGACAATGCGGCGGCAACGGTGACAACCGCGGTAACGTATATGTCAAAAGAGTTGAAAACGTTTCCGCTGTTCGCGACCGCGTCCGACAAAAACGATACGGCGCCCGTGAAATTGGCGAGGCAGGCGATAATGACGTCCCAGCCTGTCAGTTGCACGGCAATGCCCTGGTCGGCGTACAGTCCGAGATAAGTGCTGAACCCGTTTATCGCAATCTGCGCCGGATAAAGTATAAGATACAGTCCGACGAGCGCCACTATCAGGCAGACGATATTCGCCCAGCGCCTGTTGGGCCGTGTTCTGACGGGTTCGGCGGCGTACTGAGCCATTGGCTGAACCGTCGCCATAGGCGGCACATATTGATACTGCGGCGCCGACATAGGCTGAACGACGGTCTGAGCGGCGTCGGCACGCTGCTTTTTAAGCTGTTTTTCCTGTTTCTTTTGGAGTTTTGCGGCTTTTTTCGCCTCGTACGCCTCTTTGTACGCCCTTTCTTCCTCTTCGCGTTTAAGACGGCGTTTTTCTTTTTTCGAAAGGTCGGGCGGCGGCGCCGCTTTGGTCACCATTACGTCGGTGGCGGCGGCCTGTGAAATCTGCCGCGCCGTGACTGACGGCGGCATCGTATGCGTCGTGAAATCGTAGCCGCAATTTGAGCAGTAAGTGCTTTCGGCGTTATTGGCGGCGCTGCACTGCGGACAGATAACCTTTGACTGCGCTTTCGGCAGTTTGCTGCCGCAGCGTTTGCAGAAATTGGCCGACCCCGGGTTTACGGTGTTGCATTTTGTGCACACGACCGGCGCCTCGGGACTTTTGAGTTCGAAGCCGCACTGATAACAATATCTGGCGGAAAGAGGATTGGCGCTGCCGCACCTTCCGCACACGTTGTAGTTGTTCTGGTTCATCATCTGCCTCCGCTTTTCACATCGGATTGCGTCATGACGACGCCGCGCGGTCTGCCGCAATAAGCGCAGAAATCGGCGTCCGAATCGTTTTCGAAGCCGCAGGCGCAGGTCCAGTTATACCTGTGCGACGGCGGCGCGTCGAACTGATATTTGCAGTTGACGCAGAATTTGGCGTTGGCGGCGTTTTCGGCGCCGCACACAAAACAATATTTTTTCGGCACGTCCACAATGAGGCTCTGGCCGCATTTCACGCAGTACTCGCTTTCCAGCGGGTTGAGCGCCTGACACCCCGGACAAATCACCTGCCCCTGCGGGTCCTCTTCGCTGACCAGCACGCATTGGAGCAGTTTGACGTTGTCGTTTTCTCTCGGTTTGACGACTATCGTCATCTCCCTGACGGCGGCGCCGTCCAGGTCGAAAAAACAATAACTGCAAAACCGTGCGTTGACGTCGTTGGGTTGGCCGCAGTTGGGACATATATATTTTTTGACTTTTCTGTTTGTGGTAAAGTTGTTGACTTCCTGTCCGCAATAAGGGCAGTACACGCTGGTTACGGGTATAGCGTTGTTGCAGTGCGGGCAGTCGAAAGTTTCGCTTTCGGCGTCCTGCCCCCTGCGGGCTTCCTCAACCGTCACGCCAGGCAGCCTCGAACCGCACTCCGTGCAGAACTCGGCGCCCGCCCTTACTTCCGCTTTGCAGTTGGGGCAAGTGACGGAAGCGATTTCCTCGAATTCGGAATTTCCGCAATTCACGCAGAACATCGTTTCGTTATCGTTGATTTCGCCGCAGCCGAGACACTTTTTCATACAATACCCTATTGACCGTAACAGGCCGTTTTCTTATCCGTCATTATAGCACACAACGCCCGCTCAAAGCAAACTATTTGTTGAAACTGTCTTTCAGCCCGACTATTTCGTTGAACACGGCGCCGGACGGGCCGCTGAGTTTGTCTTTCACGAAATATCCTATGCGCATAAACTGGAACTTATCTTCAACGCGGGCGGAAGCCAGCGCTTTTTCGGCGAAAGCCGTTTCCATCTTTACGCTGTTTTTGTCCACCCTGCTCATAAAATCGGCTTCGCCGTTAGACGGGCCGAGAAGCGGTTTGAAACGGCGCAGGGTGACCGCGTCGCAGTTGGCGGCGTCCACCCACTGTATAACGCCCTTGACCTTCACGCCGCTGCCGTCATGCCCGGATTTGCTTTCAGGCAGATAACTGCACCTGAGTTTGACGACGTTTCCGTTGTCGTCGAGCACGGCTTCGTCGCACCTGATGATGTACGCGCCTTTGAGCCGCACCATCGCCCCCTGGTAAAGCCTGTGATATTTCGGCGGCGGCGACACCATAAAGTCGGAGCCGTCTATGTATATCCTGTTGGAAAAACTCACCTGTCTGAATGTCTTGTTCTCCGCGTTCGGGTTGTTTTCCACTTCCAGCGTTTCATGCCCGTCATAGTTGGTTATTTCCACAAGCAGCGGATTGGTCACAACCATGACCCTGTCGGCGTCGCGGTTGAGATGCTCGCGCACAACCGATTCGAGATAGGAAAACTCCACCTCGCTGTTGGCCTTCGCCACGCCTATACGTTCGCAGAAATCGCGTACCGCGGCGGCGGGATAGCCCCTGCGCCTTATGCCGCATATGGTAGGCATGCGCGGGTCGTCCCAGCCTTCCACCGTTTTTTCGTCCACCAGACGCTTCAAAAAACGCTTGGACATGACGGTGTCGGTTATGTTGAGTCTGGCAAACTCAATCTGCTGAGGCACGTTTTCGCACCCGCACTCTCTCACCACCCAGTCGTAAAGCGGGCGGTGGTCCTCGAATTCAAGAGTGCAGATGGAATGCGTAATGCCCTCTATCGCGTCTTCCAGCGGATGCGCCAGGTCATACATCGGGTAGACGCACCATTTATCGCCCGTGTTGTGGTGACGGGCGTGCACAATGCGGTATATAACGGGGTCGCGCATGTTGATGTTCGGGCTTGCCATGTCTATTTTGGCTCTCAGCACCTTTTCGCCGTCGGCGAACTCGCCGTTTTTCATGCGCTCGAATAAATCCAGGTTTTCTTCCACGCTGCGGTTGCGCCACGGGCTTTCTTTGCCCGGCTCCGTCAGCGACCCTCTGTTTCTGCTTATCTCTTCCGCCGACATATCGCACACAAACGCCTTGCCTTTTTTTATGAGCGTGACGGCGCAGTTATACATCTCTTCGAAATAATCGCTGGCGAACAGCAGTTTGTCCCACTCGAAACCCAGCCACCTGATGTCTTCTTTAATGCTCTCGACGTATTCCTCGTCTTCCTTGACCGGATTGGTGTCGTCGAAACGCAGGTTGCATTTGCCGTTGTACTTGCGTTTGATGCCGAAATTGAGGCAAAGGCTTTTCGCGTGCCCGATATGCAGATATCCGTTCGGCTCAGGCGGAAAACGGGTGTAAACTTCCTTGACCTTGCCGCTTTCCAAATCCCTGTTGATAATTTCCTCGATAAAATTGTTGGCTTTCAATTCTTCCATAACTCGACCCGTATTTATAAAATTTCTCCGTCGATGACGGTGCCTTCCGTTTCAGGCGGCGGCTCGTCCGGCGGAAAATCCGCTCCTTCCAAGCCGTTTCGCTCCGCGGCGGCTTTTGCTTCTTCCTTTTCCTTTTTGGCGCGCTTGTTTTCGTTGAACTGCTTTGTAATAGCCAGCGAATAAGGGTCCGCCTCGCGGAAACGCACGATTTCGCCCACCCAGTCCATAGGTATGTCGCCCAAAGGACCGTTTCTGTGCTTTGCCACGACAAGTTCCACCCTGGTGGAAGGCGCGTCGGTCTCCGCCTCGCCCTCTTCGTCGGGCTTGTAAATCATCAGCACTATGTCGGCGTCCTGCTCTATGGCGCCCGACTCCCTCAAATCGCTGAGCTGCGGTTTCTTGCCCCTGTTCGCAGCCTGTTCGCGCCTGAGCTGCGACAGCGCCAGCACCGGCACATTGAGTTCGCGCGCCATGAGTTTGAGTCCGCGGCTGATTGACGCCACTTCCTGCTGCCTGTTTTCCTTGGCGGCGTGGTCGTCCGACTGCATGAGCTGTATGTAGTCAACCAGCACCATGTCCAGACCGTGCTTGCTTTTGAGGCGGCGGCATTTGGACAGCATCTGCGCCACCGTTATGTTGGACGTGTCGTCCACGAATATTTTGGCTCTCGAAAAACCCTCGCCGGCGTTCCACAGGCTCTGCCACTGCTGCGGCGTCAGCCTGCCGCCCAGCGCCGCCGACATCGGCACGCCCGCGACGGAGCAGACAGACCTTTGCGCCAGGCTTTCCGCCGACATTTCCAGCGAAAAGACGGCGCAGCTGTATTTTTTTGAAAGCGCGGCGTGTTCCACCATGTTCATCGCCAGCGACGTTTTACCCATACCGGGGCGGCCGGCGATGACTATGAGTTCGCCTCCGTGAAAACCGTTGGTCATTTTATCCAGACGTTTGAAGCCGCTCGGAATGCCCGCGAGCGCGTCGGGATTTTTGCTTATAGTCTCAAACTTGCCGAAAACTTCCGACACGCTGTCGAAAATCGGTTTCAGGTCGCCTGTGCTGCTCTGCGTGTTGAGATTGTAAATTCTGCTTTCCGCCTCGGCGAGAGTACGCTGCGCGTCTTCCGCCGTGTAGGCGCTTTCGGTTATGGCGGAGCAGGTGCTTATAAGCCCGCGCATAACGGCGTGTTTTTTGACAATGTCGAAATAATACTTCCAGTTGGCGGAACTCGGCACCGACGAGTTGAGCGTCGTCAGATACCCTATCCCGCCTATCGCCGTCATCTGCCCCGTCCGGTTGAGTTCGTCCGCCACGGTTACGAAATCCACCGGCGTGCCCGTTCTGGAAACCTGTTTCATCGCCTGGCACACGACTCTGTGCGTCGGGGAATAAAAATCGTCCTCGTCAAGCCCGGCGAGTATTTCCATCGACAATTCGCCGTCCACCAGCACGCAGCCCAGAAGGCACTGTTCCGCCTCGACGTTGTGCGGAAGCGTGCGGACAACGGTTTTTTTAGTTTTTTCTGCCATAATCCACCATTATTTCCATTATACAGTGATTATAGCAAAATACCGCCGAATTTACAAGTCAATAATGCCCGCCGTGCTTCTCCGGCGGGCTGTTTTTATATAAATGTATAGAATGTATAAAAATGCAGAGACGGTTTTTTGCCGCGAAACAAGCGAATTTTGCCTGATATTTACATTCGTAAAGACAAAAATCCGAGTTATCCACAAAAGTTATCCACTTATCCACAGAAAAACGCACATTTTAATGCAAAAAACTTATGAATATTCAGGCGGCGTTTTCACCGCCGGCAGCATCGGGATTTTCGGCCGGGCGTTTTTCGGCGCCCACCACTTTCACACCGCCCACCGGCTGATAAGTGTCCTTGCGGATTTTTTTTCTGGCAACGGTCCTGCCGTCCTTTTTGTAAACAAGGTATCCCTCGGTGGACACGCCGTCCGTCGGCGCTTTAAGCCAGAAACTTTCATCGTCGTAAACAACCCTGTCCGCGTATTTGCCGTCGGTGTCGGTAATCACCGTAACTTTCGCCGGCGTCGTCTTCACGGTTTTGTATTCCCTGGCGATTTCGTATTGGTTCGGCTCGCCGTAAATATAAACCGTCGCCCGGCTGCCGTCGCACACCGTCCTGATGTAAAGCGGGCTGCCGCTGTCGTTTGTGAAAACCATGTCCGCGCCGTTGGAGTTCACCATGGCGTCGAAACTCGGTTTGACGTAGCCGCTCCTGAGCGTGTGCCTGTGCCACTCGTCAATTCTGAGCCCCGCCAGCAAAGCGGCGTTGTACAGAGTCGTGGACGCCTGGCAAACCCCGCCGCCCACGCCGTCGACGTATTTCCCGCCCACGATGATTTTCGCCTTTTTGAAACCGTTTGCGGCCGTTCTCTCGCCCACGGTGTCGTTGAAAGACACCCTTTCTCCGGGCGCCACCACCATGCCGTTGAATTTCGACAGGGCGAGTTTCACGTTGCTTTTTCTGTCAGCCGTGCTGCTTCCGTAATCTGTGGAAAACACCGCTTTGAGCGACGTTTTTTTCAGGTTCTCCGCCTTGCTCACCGCCTTTACGGTATTTACAGGCACTTCCACCGTTCCTCCGCCGAGCGCCGCTCTTATCCTGTCATACAGCGCCTTTCTGTCCAGTTCCTCGCCGTCGCTCCCTTCCGAAACGGAAAATATTTTTTCGCCGTCCGGACGGAAGACGACTTCGCTGTCCTTTTTGGCCTTAAATACGTCGGACGCTATTTCATCCACAATTTCTTTCAGCCCCGGCATGACGTAATTGAGCGCCGTTTCGGCGTCAAAACCCATTGCGGAGACCCTGTCCGCCACGGCGAGTTTTTCCGCCGCGCCGCCGAAAAAGCCCCGCCTTTCGAGGGAAGCCAGCGTGTCGTGGTCATATTCGTCATAGTCAACGGCGTCAGGGTTGTAAACATACTCTCTGCCGCGGCAGACGAAAGTTATCGCGCCGCCGACGGCGCTTACGGGCGCGCAAGAAAGAACGGCGCCCGCAAGGAACGCCGTCAAAACAATAACCAGAAAACAATTAAATTTTCTCCGCATCGATTTTCAACTCCGTAAGGCAGGCGGAATCGAAACAGGCGAATTTCTGCCGCTGGGCGTCGGGTGTTTCCCGATGAAAATCGCTGCCGCCCGTCCTGATAAGACGGTATTTGTCAGCCAGCCTGCCGTATTTTTCCTTGTCGGAGATAGTATGCGAAAAATATTCCGATTCAATTCCCCTGAGCCCTGCCGCCGCCAGCCTGCCGACAAAAACGTCGGCGGTTTCATCGTCCATTTCAAGGCTGTAAGGGTGCGCCAGCACCGGCGTACCGCCGTAGCGCAAAATAAGCGCTATGCCCTCTTCGGGCGAAATGCGCTTTTCTTTGACGTAGGCTTTTTTACCGAAGCCGAGATATTCGTCAAACGCCTGGTTCATTGACTGGCAATACCCCTTTTTGACCATCGCTTTGGCGATGTGCGCGCGCCCCACGGTCGTGCCGCACGCCACGGCGAGCATGTCCGCCTCGCTGACGTCTATGCCGAATTCTTTGAGTTTTTCCAGCATCATGGCGTTGCGCTTGCGGCGCATTTCGCGCAGGTCTTTGAGTTCGCCTATAAACTTTTTGTCGGTATAATCCACATTATAGCCAAGCATATGCACTTCACGGTCGTCCATGGTGGACAGTTCCACCCCCGGCACCACGACCATGCCGAGCGACGAACCCAATTCCACCGCGCGGGCAACGCCGTCCACGGTGTCGTGGTCGGTTACGGAAATAACGTCCAGCCCCAGGCTTTTTTCGCGCCCGACAACATAGTCGACGCTGAAATCGCCGTCGCTGACGTTGGTGTGCAAATGCAGGTCGCATCTGACAGAACAACTTTTCATAATAAAATTATAAGACAAATATTTTGTTTTGACAATAAACTCGGCGGAAAAGTTAAGCCGCCTTTATCGGGCGGGTTTTTTGGGTTATTTTACTTTATTTATCGCGGTTTAAGTGATATAATTAACAAAATCGAGTTTTACAGAAAAATAACGGAGGTAAAGCATGCAGATTTCTCACGAAGTGGAAAACATGATATGCGTCAAAAAAGGCTGCGACCACGGTCCCGCCCCCATTCCGGAAGAAGGCAGATGGGTCGCCGCCAAAGAAATCAAGGATATCAGCGGCGTAAGCCACGGCGTCGGCTGGTGCGCGCCGCAGCAGGGCACCTGCAAGCTGACGCTCAATGTCAAAGACGGCATTATTCAGGAAGCGCTTGTCGAAACGATAGGCTGCTCGGGCATGACCCACAGCGCCGCCATGGCGGGCGAAATATTGCCGGGCAAAACCATTCTCGAAGCGCTCAACACCGACCTGGTGTGCGACGCCATAAACGTGGCGATGAGAGAACTTTTCAAACAAATCGTTTACGGCAGGACGCAGTCGGCTTTTTCGGAAGACGGTCTGCCTATCGGCGCGGGTCTCGAAGACCTGGGCAAAGGTCTGCGCTCACAGGTGGGCACCATTTACTCCACCGCGCAAAAGGGTGTGAGATATCTTGAAATGGCGGAAGGATACATCAGCAGGATGGCTCTCGACGAAGGCGGCGAAGTCATCGGTTACGAATACGTTCAACTCGGCAAAATGATGGAATATATTACCGACGGCATGCCTGCCGACAAGGCGCTGGAAAAAGCCACTTCCAGATACGGCCGTTTCGAAGGCGCGGCAAGTTACATCAACCCGAGGAAGAAATAAGGAGGCAAAAAATGGCTGTCAGATTTGAAGGATACGAAAGAAGAATTGATAAAATCAACGCCTGCCTTAAAGAATACGGCATAAAAGACCTGGAAGAAGCCAGACAACTTTGCCTCGACAAAGGCGTCAACGTGGAAGAAATAGTAAAAGGCATTCAGCCTATCGCCTTTGAAAACGCCGTGTGGGCATACACCCTCGGCTGCGCGATTGCAATCAAAAAAGGCGTCAGAAACGCGCCGGAAGTTTCCGAAACGATAGGCATCGGCCTCCAGGCGTTCTGCATACCGGGTTCCGTGGCTGACCAGCGCAAAGTCGGGCTCGGACACGGCAATCTCGGCGGAATGCTGCTCAGGGACGAAACGAAATGCTTCGCGTTTCTCGCCGGTCACGAAAGTTTCGCCGCGGCGGAAGGCGCGATAGGCATAGCCCGCACCGCCAACAAGGTGCGCAAAACACCGTTGCAGGTTATTCTCAACGGTCTGGGTAAAGACGCCGCCTACATCATAAGCAGAATAAACGGCTTCACTTATGTGCAGACCAAATACGACTATTACACCGGAGAACTCAAAATCGTGGACGAAAAAGCCTTTTCCGACGGTGAAAGAGCAAAAGTGCGCTGCTACGGCGCCGACGACGTAAACGAAGGCGTAGCCATCATGCGCCACGAGCAGGTTGACGTGTCAATCACGGGCAACTCCACCAACCCGACCAGGTTCCAGCACCCTGTCGCCGGCACCTACAAAAAATGGGCGGTGGAAAACGGCAAAAAATACTTCTCCGTGGCAAGCGGCGGCGGCACGGGGCGCACCCTCCACCCTGACAACGTGGCGGCGGGTCCCGCAAGTTACGGCATGACCGACACCATGGGCAGAATGCACTCCGACGCGCAGTTCGCCGGCAGTTCGTCGGTACCGGCGCACGTCGAAATGATGGGTCTCATCGGCATGGGCAACAACCCGATGGTGGGCGCCACAGTGGCGCTCGCGGTGGCTGTTTCCATGGCGGAATAACCGAATCCGAAAAACAAAAGCCCCTTTACGGGGCTTTTTTCTTTTGACGCGCGGACAAAAAGCGCCCCCCTGCGGGAGCGCTTTTTATCGCATCAGAATTCGTACTGACGGTATTTCTGGACAAGTTCTTTGAGGTCGTCTATTCTCGACCGTATTTCTTCGCCCGTGTCCGTCTCGGCAACGGTCATACGGTCGGACACACGCTCGAACACCCTCACGCGGGAATGTATGTCGCTGCACTTTTCTATCGCGTCCTGAATGCCCGTGAAAGGCTCGTGGGCGGCGAGTTCCAGCCCGTGCGAATTGAAAATAAGCGTGTAGCCGGCGATACCGGTCTTTTTGTGATAAGCCTTGCAGAATCCGCCGTCTATGACAAGCAGTTTGCCCTCGGCTTTAATCGGGTTTTCCCCCTCTATTTCCTTGACCGGAACGTGACCGTTTATGATATGGCTGTGTTCGCCCGTTATGCCGAAATCTTTAAGCAGTTTTTCGCACCACTCTTTTTTCTGGCACAGTTTGTAATAACTGTTTTTCTTTTCGTCGTGCCACTTTTTGTCGTCGATATAAAGCCTTTCAAAGGTGGTGATTTTTTCCTTTCCGAAAAGCGGCGACAGTTTTCCGCACCACGAATACCACAAAAAGTCCAGACTCATTATGTCGCATTTGCCGGCGGAATGGTAAGTGTACGCCTTGCGCACGCAGTTTTCGGCATAGTCCATCAGACTCTTGCCGGCATAGGTATTGCCGTCGACTTTATACTCGGCGTATTCGCCCTTTTCGTCAAGCGGAACGCAGCCGTGGAAAATCAGGTTGTCGTTATACACTTTGTACAGAGCGCCCTTTTCCATAAAGAAATCAAGGTGGCGCTGCAATTTTTCGTTTGTGACAAAGGCTTTTTTAAGCCCTTTGAGTATGCTCTTTTCCTCGGCGCTGAGGGCGTATCTGTTGTTTTTGTCGATTGTCGGGAAATCGTTGTTGTTGAGGGGCACTTTCACGCCGTCGATTTCCAGGGTGCCGTTTTCGAAATCCAGCCTGTCGAGTATCGGCGACATCTGATACTCAGGATGGCGTTTTATCGTCTCCGCCTCTGTCTTTATCATGATGAAAGTTATCGCCTTGCGCATTTTGGCGGTAAGTTCGATGTCTTTCTGGCTGAATTTTTTGCCGCTGAGCGACGGGTCGAAATGACTGTCGTAAGTCATGTTATTGTCGGCGTAAAAAGCCAGCTGCCTCAGCCCTATGCCGTAGTTGTTTTCCAGCACGTCGGCGTTGCCGTATTTGAGGCATATGCCCACCACGTTGGCGATGCAGGCTTCCTGCCCCATGGCCGCGCCCATCCACAGCAGGTCGTGGTTGCCCCACTGCACGTCCAGCGAATTGTGTTTTATGAGCATGTCGATGATAAGGTCAGGGCTTTCTCCCCTGTCGTAAATGTCGCCCACAATGTGCAGGTGGTCGACGACAAGGTCTTTAATCGCCTTGGTAAGCGAAATGATGTACGCCTCCGCCCTGCCGAGTTCGATTATCGCGTCGAATATGCCGTTGTAATAGTCTTCTTTGTTGAAGTTTGTTCTGTCAACGTTAATCAGTTCGTCGATGATGTATCCGCAGTAGTCGGGCAAAACTTTTCTGACCTTGCTCCTTGTGTATTTCGACGCCACCAGACGGCACACGTCCACCAGGCGGTAAAGATTGGTCTTGTACCACTCGTTGAGCCCGGCGGCGCTTTCATGCGCCTTGACATCTTCGATAATCTGATGCGGATAGTAAATAAGCGTGGCGAACCTCGCCCTTTCCTTTTCCGGCAGAATCTTGTCGTACAGCATATCGACCTTTTCGCGTATGGCGCCCGATTTGCTGTTCATCAGGTGGCAGAAGGCTTCGTATTCGCCGTGCAAATCGCTTATGAAATGCTCGGTGCCCTTCGGCAGGCGCAAAATGGCTTCGAGATTTATTATCTCTGACGTTGCCGCCTGCACCGTCGGATACTTTTCGCCCAGGAGTTCGAGAAACTTTTCGTTGCATTTTTCTATCATATCAAACCTCTAAAAAAACAAAAGAGCGGTCTCGTTGTCAAGCCACTCTTTGTCATGCGTCGTAAATTTATCTGAGTTCGCGTTCTTTCGGCTTAACGAAAATCAGAATTATTATGCCCGTGCCGGCAAGGCAGGCTATCACAATCAGCGCCGTCACGAAAAAGTCGTTCCACGGGTTGGCGGAGTAATCAGGAGTGCCTTCCACCACTTTGATGACGACTTCCACCGGGTCGGACTCGTTGCCCGCCAGGTCGCGCGCCTGGTACACCAGAATAAACGAGCCGTCGCTGTCCGACGCGGTAAGTTCGGTCGGAGTCAGCACGCCGTCTTTAAGTATGGAGTCTTCGTAACCTTCCTGGTCTTCCAGCAGGTTTTCAATTTTTTCCCCGCGGCTGCCGTCGGCGTTCATGTAATACAGCGTCCATTTCGAATACGCCGTGTCAACTCCCGCGGCATTGTCGGTTATCGTCGCCGAAGGTATGGTGTACTCTTCGTTCACCGTTATCTCCACCGTGCTTTCGGCTTTAATGGTCGGAGGCGTCTCGTCAAACACTCTGATCGGGAAAGCATCGCTTTCGGCTTCGTTGCCGGCGGAATCCGTAACTTTATACCTGAAATACCACTGGCCTTCGACGTTGATTCTCACTGCGTAAGAGTCCACATAGGTAAATTCACCTTTGTCGCGCGGCGCGCTGTAACCGACTTGTATGGTCACGTTGTCATAACTGTCAAGGCTGTCTTGCGCCGTGAAGATAGTTTCGAAATCATCGCGGTAGATATGCGGGAACTCGAAAGTGTTGTTTTCCGTCGGCGCCACGATGTGGGCGGCAAAACCGTCATGGGTATCGTTGCCTATTTCATCGCTATTGTGCAAAAACGTCAAGAGATTGCCGTTGTCGATGGTCACGCCCGTCGTGTCGTTGACCGCCGTAACGTTAAGCGTGACGAGCGGATTTTCGTCGCTCGCTTTGGCGTAAATCTCAAATTTATATGCCGTGCCGGCGTTGCCGAGCGAGTGCTCTGTTTTGCCTTCCACTTTGTCGCCCGGCGTTCCGCTTTCGCCAACGGCGGTAGTCACGGCCCAGCCGGTGCCCAGAATATCAAGGCAGTAATAAGGAAAAACATACGTCGAGTCCGCGGCGGCGTTGACGGTTTTTACGTCCGGCTCGGAATCGCTCACCACGCCGTCGTCGCCGTCGGCCTTAGGCACTATGACAGGCGCGACTCTTTCCGCGTCGGTAAAACGGCTGTTTGACGTAACAAGCGTCTGTTCGCCGTTGCTGTTCGTGATGGCGGTGATATACATCACGGCGTTTTCATCTTCCTCCTCGCCGCTGACGCCATCCACGCCGAAAGACATGTCGGCAATGTTTTTATAGAACGAAAGCGTCTGTATGCCGTCGGAAGTAAGCGTGGCGCCGTTTGCGGAAGCGGCGCTGAGAGTAAACGCTCCGCCCCTGTAACCGAGGGTGAGACCGCCGTCGGAAGTAAGCGACGACACCGCTATGCCGCTGTCGGCGTAATCGGTCTCGTTGCCGTAGTTATCTTCGAATTTGTATTGCAGGTTGTCGCCGTTTTGCCTGAGCCATACCGTCACCCACTTGGAACTGTTGTCGGCGTCGGTAAACTTAAACCACAACTCGCTGAAATTGGCGTTGCCGAAACGGAAATCAACAGCGAAACTGTTCATATCCATACTGTGCTTATATGAAGCGGAACTTGCCGCGCTGGCCTTTCTGAAAGTAACCATTACGCCGTTCGACAAACTTGAAGCGATTGACGCGCTGCCCTCTCCCGCCGATACAAGACTGGTACCGTAGTAATAAGTGTTCTCCGCCGCAAAAACATCGTTGGCGCCCGAAAGCGTCAACGCCCCCGCGGAAAACATCATCACGAAAGCGCAAAGCACGCCCAAAAGTTTTTTGCATTTCATTTATGCGAACTCCTCCGAGGATGATTTGTCATATACCGTTTCATTTTACAGTCAGTCGGGGGTTTTGTCAATTATTTGGGTACAATAGGCGGCGGTAACAAGCCGCCGCTCCCCGCGCATAAGATACAGCGACGTCGGTTGTACGGTTTTACGATGAACTTTTATATTTTTATTTCCGTGACCGCCATCGCGGTCAGTCTCGACGGCATGCTGGCGGGGTTCGCCATGGGCGTAAAATCAAAGTTTTCCTGCCGCTTTCCGCTTATCGCCGCCGCCATGACGTTTCTGCTGTGCGCCGCGGCGTCGCTGCTGGGCACGCTGGTGAGCGGACACTTCGGCGACGCCGTTTGTTCGGCGGGAGCGGTGTTTCTGATTCTTATGGGCGCCGTGAACTTTTTCAGGAAAGAGTCGCCCGTTCAAAGCCGCCCCGGCCTGAAAGAAAGTTTAGCCGTGGGCACGGCAGTGGCTGCGGACGCCGCCGTTGCCAACCTGTCCGTCTGCCTGATGGGTTACGACTCGATGCTGGTGCCGCTGTTTTTCGCCGCAGCGCATTTCGTAATGGTGTCGCTGGGGTATTTGCTGGCGAACGTATCGCCGCTTGCCAGACTGCGCCACACCGGCAAAACGGCGGGAGTGCTGTTGGCGGCGGTCGGCATACTCAAACTATTGCAATAAGCATGACGACAACAAAAAAAGACGGCGGAAGCCGTCTTTTTTTCATTTCAGAGCGCCGCCCGCTTCCGCTGCCTTGGCGGGATAATCGGTGCTGAGCAGCGCCGCCATGTCGCCCGCTCCGAGAGCGACCAGTTCGCCGGTGTTTTCCCAGTGTATATAGTCGGTAAATTTTCTGAAATAATCCTTTATCGTGTCGGCGGCCTGCGGGCGGGCGTCGGCGCACGCCGCGATCAGCATTGTTTTCGCGGGTCTGTTCCTGAGCCCCCTGCCGAACGCGTGAAACCTGTCTATGGCTCTTTTGAACTGCGCCGAAACGGTGAAATAATACACCGGCGACACCCACACCAGCAGGTCGCATTCTTCCACCGCCTGTCTCAGGGCGGCGAAATCATCGTCAAACACGCACTGCGTTTCGTGGTCGCGGCAGTAATTGCACCCGCGGCAGAATTCGATGTCCATAAACGCCGTGTCAAACCGCTTCACGGTGTTGCCCGCCTTTTCCGCCCCGCCGATAAACTTGTCCGCCAGATACATGGTAACGCCGTTTTTGTTCGGGCTGCCCGTCATTACAACTATATTCATCAGAATGTCCCTCCGTATAAATAAACGCTTGTTATTTTATTATAACAGGCAGGCGGCCGCCAGGCAAATAAATCGGCGGCATGAAAAACGGCGCTGACGCGCCGTAAAATCAGTTATAAAAATTTTCCAGATATTTTTTAAGCTGAAATTTTTTCCACGGTTCTTTTTCTTCCGGCGGATAGCACACGAAAATCATCGCGTCGCCCGTAACGGGATGCGTAAACCTGAGTTCGAACGCCCAAAGCGCCAGATTGCTGCCCCTAGCGAGTTTGTCGCCGTATTTCACGTCGCCGAACAGCGGACAGTTCTGCGCCGCCATCTGCACCCTTATCTGGTGCCCCCTGCCCGTGTGCAGAACGACCCGCACCAGGCTTATGGCGCCCAGCGTTTCCAGCTGTTCATAGTCGAGACGGGCTTCTTTCGCGCCTTCGGTAAGGCTGGTCACCACGCTGACGACGTTTGTGGACGGGTTTTTCCTGAGCCAGTTGACAAGCGTGCCCCGGTCCGATTTGAGTTTGCCGTTTATCACGGCGAGATATTTCTTTTCCACTTCACGCTCTTTGACCGCCCTGGTCAGTCTTTCCGCCGCCTTGGAAGTCTTGGCGAACATCATGACCCCGCCCGTCGGCCTGTCAAGACGGTGCACCACGCCGAGAAAAGCGTCGCCCGGTTTGTTTTCTTTTTGCTTTATATATTCTTTAAGCACGGTGTGCATATCGGCGTCGCCCGATTCGTCGGGCACCGACGGCATATTCTGCGGTTTCACCGCCACGATGACGTGGTTGTCTTCATACAAAATATTAACGTCGTCAATGGTAAAATTCATTTCACACCCCTTTCCACATACCGCTCGCCCCGCAAGGAAGCACTATGCCTTCGTCGGTATCGAGACAAACCTCGTAACTTTCTATTTCGCCGCCGAAGTTTTTCATGGTAAGTTTAAGTATGTTGTTAAGCACGGCCGGCTGCAACCCCGTAGTGTAACTGTTGATGAGCACAAACAGCGGATTGTCCGACAGCACCCCGGCGCAAAGCGAAACAAAGTCGAACAGGTCGTCCTCGATTTTCCACACTTCGCCGCCGGCGCCCCTGCCGTAACTCGGCGGGTCAAGGATAACGGCGTCGTACTTTCTGCCGCGGCGGATTTCCCTGTTCACGAACTTTTTGCAGTCGTCCACGATAAAACGGCTTTTTTCGTATCCCAGTCCAGACAACGCCACGTTTTCTTTTGCCCGTTCCACCATGTTTTTGGCGGCGTCCACATGGCACACGCTGGCCCCGGCGGCAAGGCACGCCACCGTCGCCCCGCCCGTGTAAGCGAACAGATTGAGCACGTTTACCGGCCGCCCCGCCTGTCTGATGATGTCGGTCATCGCCGCCCAGTTGGCGGCCTGCTCGGGGAACAGCCCCGTGTGCTTGAACCCCATCGGCTTGACGCGGAATTTCAGGCCGCGCCAGCCCACCACCCAGCTCTCGGGCATGGGGCGCAGGTATTCCCAGTGCCCGCCGCCCGTTTCGCTGCGGATATATCTGGCGTGCAGTTTGTCGAATTTCGATAAATCGAAAGACGGTTTCCATATCGCCTGCGGGTCGGGGCGCAGAAGATAAACGTCTTTCCACCGTTCCAGTTTCTCGCCGCCGCCCGTGGCTATTATTTCATAATCTTTCCACTCGGTGTTTATTTTCATTTTTTAACCGTGAGACACAGCAGCAGTTTTTCGCCGTTGATGTCCCATTCTTTTCTGACGTCGCCTTCGTCGCCTTCGGCGATATCGTCGCACAGCGTGTCGGCGCTTATTTCGCCGCCCAGTTTGCCCAGCACTTCGGCGGTTTTGCCGACGGCTTTATAGCGTATCGCTATGTGGTCGGTAACGTTAAAGTCGCTTTCCTTGCGCATGGTCTGCACTTTGGAAACGATTTCGCGCGCGATGCCCTCTTCGAGCAGGTCTTCGGTAACCGTCGTGTCGAGAGCCACGGTAACGCCTTTGTCGGAAACGACCTCGAAGCCCTCTTTGTTTTTGGAGGAAATGAGCAGGTCGCTTTCGGCGAATTCCACCTGTTTGCCGTCGATTTCCGTCACGAAATTCACGCCGTTTCTCACCGTGTTCACCACAGCGGACGTGTCGCACGAGGCAAGATAGGCTTTTATTTTGCCGAGCAGCGCGCCGTATTTAGGGCCCAGCGTGCGCATCTGCGGTTTGAGTTCGTACCCGGCGAAAGCCGACGAGTCGGCGGCGTATTCCACCTGTTTCACGTTGAGTTCGTCGGCGAGAATGTCTGTCAGTTCGCCGCCGAATTTTTCGCCGCCTTCCGAAATGATGTAGAGTTTTGAAAGCGGCTGTCTGTTTTTGATGTTGGCGGCGTTGCGTGCGCTTCTGCCAAGCACAACCACATCCGTCAGCCTTTCCATGTTTCTTTCAAGGTCTTTGTCGACAAGACTGTCGTCGCACACAGGGAAAGACGTCAGGTGCACCGATTCAGGCGCGGTTTTGTCCACGCTTCTCACAATGTTCTGATAAATGCTTTCGGCGACAAACGGCACATAAGGCGCTATGACTTTGGACAAAGTGGTGAGCACGTGCGCCAGTGTGGCGTACGCCGCCTTTTTGTCGTCTGTCATGTCGCTGCCCCAGTATCTTTCGCGGCAGCGGCGGACATACCAGTTGGACAGCACGTCGGTGAATTCTTCTATCTTCCTTGCCGTTTCGGTTATCTGATATTTTTCCAGCCCTTCGTCCACAAATCTGACCAGCGAGTTGAGCTCCGACAAAATCCATCTGTCCATGACGGTCAGCGCGCAGTCTTTGACGTTTATGCCCGTCGGGTCGAATTTGTCTATTTCGGCGTACAGCACGTAGAACGCGTAAGTGTTCCACAGCGTGCCCATAAATTTGCGCTGCGCCTCGGACACGGCGTCGGCGTAAAACCTGGACGGCAGCCACGGGGCGGAAGACGTGTAGAAATACCATCTCACGGCGTCGGCGCCCTGTTTGTCCAGCACCGACCACGGGTCGACAACATTACCTTTGTGCTTGGACATTTTCTGCCCGTCTTTGTCGTTGACGTGCCCCAGCACTATGCAGTTGTCAAACGGCGATTTGTCGAAAATCAGCGTGGACACGGCAAGCAGCGTGTAGAACCAGCCCCTTGTCTGGTCCACCGCTTCGGATATGAAGTCGGCGGGATAGTGTTTTTCGAACAGCTCCTTGTTTTCGAAAGGATAGTGGAACTGCGCGAACGGCATCGAGCCGCTGTCGTACCAGCAGTCTATGACTTCCGGCTCTCTCACGAAAGTGCCGCCGCATTCGCACTGCCACTTGCATTCGTCGATATAAGGTCTGTGCAGTTCGATATCCCCGTCGATATGGCAAAGTTCTTTGAGTTCCGCCTTGCTGCCCACAACGTGTACTTTTCCGCACTTGTCGCACACCCACACAGGCAGCGGCGTGCCCCAGTATCTCTCGCGCGAAATGCCCCAGTCGATGAGGTTTTCCAAAAAGTTGCCCATACGTCCGGTGCCGATTGTAGGCGGCATCCAGTTGACTGAAGCGTTGTTTTTAAGGATATTTTCCTTGACGTCGGTCATCTTGATAAACCAGCTCTTGCGGGCGTAATAAATGAGCGGCGTGTCGCAGCGCCAGCAGAACGGATAACTGTGCTCGAATTCAAGTTCTTTGAACAGCAATCCGCTGTCCGCCAGTTTTTTGAGCACCAGTTTGTCGGCGTCTTTGACAAAAACGCCTTTCATGTCGTACACTTCGTCGGACATGCAGCCGTCGGCGCCCACCAACTGCACGAAAGGCAGGTTGTATTTTCTGCCCACGTTGGCGTCGTCCTCGCCGAACGCCGGCGCTATGTGGACTATGCCCGTGCCGTCCGTAAGAGTAACGTAGCCGTCGCATGTGATGTAAAACGCCTTGTCGTTCTTTACATAGTCGAACAGCGGCACGTATTTGGCGTATTCGTATTCCCTGCCCTTTTTGACGCTGATTTTTTCGTAAGAACCTTCCTCGAAGTGGGCGGAAACCAGCGCGTCGGCAAGGACGTAATATTCGTCGCCCACCTTGATTTCCGTGTAATCCTCGTCCGGATTCATACAGAGCGCCACGTTTGACGGCAGAGTCCACGGGGTGGTCGTCCACGCCAGGAAATAGGCGTTGTCGCGCCCGTCGATCCTGAACTTGGCGATGACGGATTTTTCCTTGACGTCTTTATACCCCTGCGCCACTTCGTGGCTGGACAGCGCCGTGCCGCAGCGCGGGCAGTAAGGCACTATCTTGAAGCCTTTGTAAAGCAGGCCTTTTTCGAAAATCTGTTTAAGGCTCCACCACTCCGACTCGATGTAATTGTCCTCGTAAGTGATGTAAGGGTGTTCCATATCCATCCAGTAGCCCACCCTGTCGGACATGCGCTCCCATTCGCCTTTATATTTCCAGACGCTTTCCTTGCACTTTTTGATAAACGGCTCTATGCCGTATTTTTCTATTTCCTTTTTGCCGTCGATGCCCAGAAGCCTTTCCACTTCCAGTTCCACAGGCAGCCCGTGGGTATCCCAGCCCGCCTTGCGGAATACGGCGTAGCCTTTCATCTGTTTATATCTCGGGATGATGTCCTTCATGACCCTGGTCAGAATATGCCCGATGTGCGGTTTGCCATTGGCGGTAGGCGGACCGTCGTAAATGGTGAATATCGGCTTGCCGTCGGTGTCTTCCGCCGTCTTTTCGAAGATGCGGTTTTCTTTCCAAAATTTCAGGATGTCGTTTTCTCTGGCGACAAAATCAAGTCCCGTGTCAACTTTCTTGTACATTTCCCTTCTCCTTCTCACAAAAAAATGCCCGTTGTCCGGAACAACAGGCACCACCAAACAAAAGTTCTCGTCCTTTTAACGGCGGACAGCCCGCAATCCGTTACGCGCGGCAACGCCGTTTGGCGGATTGTGCTCGCGCGGTGATAATCAAGGCGAAGTCCCGCGCGGTTTCACCAACCCCGCGCTCTCTGAAAGGTCCCTTTCGCCGAAACCCTGTCCGCGCTCAACGCATTTCAAGTTATTGTCTGTGATATTTTACAAAAATTATCGCGAATTGTAAAGCGTATAAAGCGCTTTCACAACGCGCGGCGCATAAACTCGGCGCCGTCAAGGTCTTTCCAGACAAACACGCCATCTTCCAGCGTCATGTACGAATGGGCGCTGTTTTGCTTTGGCAGCGAAACCGAGCCGCAGTTGAGGCACAGCACGCCATTTCTTTCCTCGCACAGCGGCACATGGGTGTGGCCGTTAATCATGACGTCGACGCACGGCGGAACGTTGTCCGCGCCGTAATGGTGCCCGTGGGTCAGCATTATCAGTTTGCCCTTTGTTTCCATCAGGGCGTACTCCGCCATGACGGGAAATTCCAGCACCATCTGGTCGACTTCGGTGTCGCAGTTGCCGCGCACGCAAAAGATTTTGTCTTTAAGCCCGTTGAGCATTGCTATGACGGCTTTCGGGTCGTGCCCTTCGGGCAGGTTGTTTCTCGGGCCGTGATACAAAAGGTCGCCCAGCAGTATAAGCCTGTCCGCTTTTTCCCGCTTAAAGGCGTCAAGCAGTTTCCGGCAGTAATACGCCGAGCCGTGTATGTCGGAAGCGATTAAATATTTCATTGTTATCTCCGTGTGATTTTTTTATAATATAACACAAACTGCCCTTTTTCACAAACAAACGGAACAAGCGGAAAAACAAAAATGTTGCCAAAACCCGTGTTTTAAGTTATAATGTCTTCGCCGCGCTAGGTGGGGAGCCAGCGGTGCCCTGCACCTGCAATCCGCTACAGCAGGACCGAAAGGCCGTCCGAGGCCGGGTTTTGGAGAGTACGGAACGGATAAGGAGTGTTGATAACAAGGTCCCGTGCAACATCGCACCGTGAACCATGTCAGGGCGGGAACGCAGCAGCATTAAGCGGACCGCGCTGTGTGCCACGGGGCAACCTTGCGGTAGCCACCTGTCCGGATACCTTCTCGGAGATTTCTGTCGACGACGGAGGCGCGGCGTTAAAAAACGCACTTTGCAAAGTGCGTTTTTTTTATACCATTTTTGTTATTTCCTTTTTCAGGCGTACTATAATCTTTTTTTCCAGACGGGAGATGTACGACTGCGAAATGCCCATCAGGTCGGCGACCTCCTTTTGCGTTATTTCCTCCGCGCCGTCCAGCCCAAAACGCAGCGCCACGATTTTCTGCTCTCTTTTGGAAAGTTTGGCTATGGCTTTTTTGAGCAGGTCTTTTTCCACGCCGCTTTCTATGTCGTTGTAAACCATGTCGCTGTCGGTGCCCAGCACGTCGCCCAGCAGCAGTTCGTTGCCGTCGCTGTCCACGTTGAGCGGCTCGTCCAGACTTATTTCGTACCGCCGCCGCGTGACCTTGCGCAGATACATTAAAATTTCGTTTTCAATGCACCTGCTGGCGTAAGTCGCCAGTTTGATTTTTTTGTCCATATCGAAACTATTGACAGCCTTTATAAGGCCTATCGTCCCCACCGAAATCAGGTCCTCTATCTCGATGCCCGTGTTGTCGAACTTTTTGGCTATGTACACGACAAGCCGCAGATTGCGCTCGATAAGTTGGTTTTTGGCGTCGACGTCGCCGTTTTTATGTTTGACGAGCAGCGTTTCTTCCTCTTCCGCCGAAAGCGGCTGCGGCAGCACCTCCGCCCCGCAGATATAACAAACTATTTTTTCGTCAAGACAATTCACGCTGAGCCACCTTTTCAGCGCCGCCAGAAATCTCATTTTTCACCTCCGTCCGTATCCATCCACGCGCCCAGCAGAACTTCGCACCCGAAAGCCGCGGTAGTCTTTCCCGCCGCCCCGACAAGAGCGTTCAGCCGTCTGCCGCCCACCGTAATATCGCTGCACTCCACCACGGGCATTTTGCGCGTCCCGCCCGCCAGCGTGGAATACTCGGCGTAACGCGCCCTGCCGCCCAGCAAGTCTTCCGCCGCCTGCCGCGCGACGGCGTTACGCATCCGTCCCGACGTCGCTATTATAACGGGCAGCCCGTCCGACGTGAGACGGTTTCCGCTGTCGAGATACCCTTTCACCGAATAACGCTTCCCGCCCAGAGTCATCGTTACGTCATAGACAAACGACGCCGACATTCTTCTACCGCAAATATATGCGGCGAGTTTTTTGGTTAGAAACGCGAAACACAAAATGCCGGCGGCGAAAAGCGGCAGCGCGCTGTCCGACGACAGGCTGAGGTCGGCGTTCACCGCGAACGAAGCGCCCGTCATGAAATACAGCCCGAACAGCACCCCGCCCATGGCGAAAGTAAGCCCCCAGAAGAGCATAAGCGCCGCCGCGAACCGCTTTTTGCCGCCGTAACGGGCGAATATCGCCACGATCGCGGCTGAAAGCGCCAGTTTCACCGCCACCGACAAAACAACGCCGAGATTAAACAGCGGCACCGCCACCGCCGTCAGCGCGCCGGACAAAACCGCCAGCCATAGTCTGGTTTTGCTGAAAGAAATTTTCATTATCGCGCCAAGCGACCGCAGCAGTATGAAATCGAAAACAGCGTTGCTGAAGAGCGCGTACTCGATGTATATCGTCATTTTTTACAGTGTAACGCCAAGGCGCTCACGCAAAAAACGGTATATTGGGCGTTTTGAGCGTTTTTTGTCATAAGAAAAACCCCGCGCTTTCCGCGTCGGGGTTTTTCCTGAACTTCTGACAGTGCTCGTATTATTTGATTTCGAGATATTCTCTCGGAGAGATATGCTTGCCGTCTTTGGTCATTTCAAAGTGGACGTGAGGGCCGTCTTTGAATTCCAGATAAGAACTGTCGCTGGCCTCGCCGATTTTGTCGCCTTTCTTGACGGCGTCGCCCTTTTTGACCGTGGCGTTATCGGCGAGCGAAGAATAAATCGACTTGATGCCCTGGCCGTGGTCTATGACTATTTTCGTGCCGTGTTCGGCGTCGGTGGTCACGCTCTCGATTGTTCCGTCGGCGACAGCCTTTACGTCTTTACTGCCCTTCGCCACAAAGTCTATGCCCTTGTGGGTTGTCCATTCGTTCAGAGTGGAAGAATAGACAAAATCGTCGCCGTCGGTGTAATCCATCGAAATGGTGTATTCCGCCAAAGGCAGGTCGAAAGTAAGCGGGTCGGTGTCGACGATTTCGCCGTTTTCGATTCCGCCGCCGCCGATGTCGATTTCAGGCAGGGTGCCCGACGGCGATTTGACGCTTTCGGCGATAACAATGGCGACTATCGCCACGACACAGGCTATGATTACTATAAACGCCGCGTATTTTTTGAGAAAGTTCAAAAATTTGTTGGGTTTTTTGATTTTTTCTGACATATGGTTCCTCCGTTTTGGTTGTGTACAGATTGTTGCCCCGTTAGGCTTTTTTATACATGTTTTTTTGTTTTTCAGTATCCGCCCATTATGAGCGGCGTGCCCACCGTTATGTTTTCGCCGTCGAAAGCCGCCTGGAAATTAACCGCCATACCCTTAACGGTCACGCCGTAAGGCAACCTCTCGGCGTATCCCTCGACCACGGCGGCGCCGCCCGCCGTTCCGCGGAACAGCGTCCGTCCCATGGTTTTAACGGCGGCGGCAAAGTCTTTTTCGCCGCCGGCGAAGGTCACGCTTTCGCCCACCACGCCGTCAAGCCTTTCACGCACAGACGGAGCGTCGGAAAAATCACAGGTTATTATATAGAAAATTCCGGCGTCGGTAACGTCGCACCCGTCCGGGAACACCGCTTCCGTAACGTAAAAACTGTATCTGCCCTCAAAAGGCAGGCTCACCGCGCCGCGCGGAATATGTAAACACAAAAGGCACAGCATACAGGCGGCGACACAAATTTTTTTCATAAAAAAACTCTCCGCTGACGGAGAGTATTGACAGAAAAAAATTGTTTATACCGAAAAAGCCGCCTCGCGGCGGCTTTTGTTTAGTCGTAAAGTTTGCTGACAGGCAAATCGCTGTAAACCCTTTCAATCGCCTCGGCAAACAAATCGGATACGGTAACGATTTTGATTTTGTCGATGCGCTTTTCTTCCGGAATTTCTATAGTGTCGAGAATAACCACCTGTTTAAGCGGCGACTTGGCTATACGCTCGATTGCCGGACCGCTGAGCACGCCGTGCGAGCAGCACGCGTACACTTCTTTGGCGCCGCCTTTTTCCACTATGGCGCTCGCGCCCTGGGTTATCGTGCCGGCGGTGTCAATCATGTCGTCCAGCATGAGCCCCACTTTGCCCTGGACGTCGCCAATGATGTTCATGACTTCCATGACGTTGGCTCTCGGTCTGCGTTTGTCGACAATGGCGAGATTGGCGTTGAATTTGGCTGCCATAAGTCTGCTGCGCGCCACGCTGCCCACGTCAGGCGACACAACGACCAAATCCTCGTTTTTGAAACCCTGTCTCATGAAATATTTTGCGAGAACCGGCATTCCGTACAGGTTGTCCACCGGGATATCGAAAAAGCCCTGCACCTGGCTGGAATGCAAATCCATCGTGAGAATACGGTCGGCGCCCGCCTTTTCCAGAAGGTTGGCGACAAGTTTCGCCGAAATCGGGTCCCTCGCCCTGGCTTTTCTGTCCTGTCTGGCATAGCCGAAATACGGTATGACGGCGGTGATTCTGGACGCCGAAGCGCGTCTTACCGCGTCAATCATAACCAAGAGTTCCATCAGGTTTTCGTTGACAGGCGTTGACGTCGACTGAATAAGAAACACGTCACAGCCCCTCACCGTTTCCTGTATATTTATGCTGACTTCGCCGTCGCTGAAACGCCCCACTTCCATATTGCCGAGCGGCAGCCCCAGTTTGTCGGCTATTTTTTTAGCCAGCGATTTGTTTGAATTACCCGAAAAGATTTTGACTTGTCCGTGAGTACCGTGACCGACCATCTTTTGTTCCCCCAAAAATTATTGCTATAAACGCAACTTAATTTTACACTGTGCGCCCCAAACCGTCAACACATTTATCGCAGACGCCGTTTTATTTTTGGCACGCGCCCCAATCAAGCAAAAAAGCGGCAGAGCCGCTTTTTTGCTTACCTGAAAACTTCTTCCTGATAGTCGTAGCAATAATGCGCCGTCGGCGCGGCGGCGCTGTTCACCACCGTAATCGAATCCAGGACGCAGCAGCCGTTGCCGCCGTTGTGCTTGCAGTTTTCCACGTTACAGTTGATACGTTGCTTTTTTTCCATAACCATACCTCCGTTGGTTATATTGTCGGCATAGGCGGCGGCATTTATACTCTGTTGACAAAATTTCGCGCGTGCTTTACAATACGCCGTAGGAGATGACTTATGAAAGTTATATTGTTGAAAGACGTTAAAGCTCAGGGCAAAAAAGGCGATATCATCGACGTGAGCGACGGTTACGCCAAAAACTTTTTGCTTAAACAAGGGCTGGCGCAGGTTGCCACCACCGACAGCATAAACAGCATAAACATTAAAAACGCCGCCGCCGCCCACCAGAAAGAACTTGAAAAACAGGCGGCCGCCAAAACCGCCAAAGAACTCAAAGGCAGTGAGGTCACCGTTGCCATCCGTTCGGGCGAAAACGGAAAGATTTTCGGCAGCGTTACGGCAAAGGAAATCGCCGACGCTTTCGCAAAACTCGGCAAGCCTATAGACAAAAAACAAATCGTTCTGAAAGAACCAATCAAAACCCTGGGGCAGTTCAAAATCACCGTGAAAGTGTATCCCGGCATTTCCGCCGACTGCTACGTCAACGTCGTGCCCGAAACCAAATAACAAAAAAGGCTTTAACCCGTCAAAGCCTTTTGTTTTTTCCCCGCCGTTTTCGCTTTACATCCATTCCGCTTTTACGGCGATAGCCAAAATATTTTCAGCCGTTTGCCCTTATCGAAAACTCACAGCCGCAATAATTCTGGCGGTACAGTCCGTATTCCTCAGACAGCGTTATGGATTTTTTGTAACCGTCCTTCTTTTTGAAATCGGAACGCAAAAACGCCACACCGTATTTTTTTTCCATCGCGCCGCCTATTTCGTTTATCACGGCGGCGTTTTTATGCGGGCTGACTGTCAGCGTTGTGCCGAACATATCCATTCCCGTTTCGGCGGCTTTTTTCGCCGTCTGTTCCAGCCGCAAGGCGAAACACGCGGCGCACCGCTCTCCCCCTTCGGGCGCGGTTTCCATGCCTTTCACGGCGTCAAGAAACAATTTGTGGTCATATTCAGACGGCACGAGTTTCACGTCCGCCGCGAAACGCGCGCTGCCGAGCAGACTTTTTTGCGTATCCAGCCGCCTGACGTATTCTTCCGCGGGATAAATATTGGGGTTGAAATAATACAGAAAAATCTCAAAGCGCGGCGCCAGATAACTCAGAACGTAACTGCTGCACGGACCGCAGCAACTTTGCAGCAGTAACTTAGGCCTGACGCCCTCGCGGGCCGCTTCTTCCATTATTTTTTCCGTTATTTTCTGATAATTGACCTTTTCCATATTTTTATTATATCACGATATCACGGATTTTCGCCCCCGGAAACAGGCGGAAAACAAAAACCGCCGCTCAAAGCGACGGTTTTTCAAAGGCGTAAACCTTTGTGTTATTTCATTTCCACTTCCGCGCCGGCGGCTTTGAGTTTTTCCACGATTTCGGTGGCAACTTCCTTGGAAACGGCTTCTTTTACCTTGCTAGGAGTCTTGTCAACCATGTTTTTGGCTTCCATAAGACCAAGACCGGTGATTTCTCTGACAACTTTGATGACTTCGATTTTCTTCGCGCCGGCGTTGTTGAGAATAACGTCGAATTCGGTCTTTTCTTCGGCGGCAGGAGCGGCTTCGCCTGCGCCGGCGGCAGGGCCGGCCACAACGGCGGCAGCGGCGCTTACGCCGAATTCTTCTTCAATAGCTTTAACGAGGTCGTTAAGTTCAAGCACGGACATGCCTTTAATATCTTCGATAAATTTTTTGATATCCATTTTAATTTCTCCTTTTTAAAATTTGTTATTGAGCCTTTTTGGCTATTTCGTTGAGCGCCACCGCAAGGCCTCTGACAGGAGCCTGCAGCACGCTGAGAAGCATTGCCAGAAGTGTTTCTTTGCTCGGCACTTTCGACAACGCCTGTACGGTTGCTTCGTCTACGAATTTTTTGTCCAGCATACCGCACTTGACTTGCATTTTGTTGAGTTTTTTGATGTTTGAAACCGCCACTTTCGCAGGAGCGATAGCGTCGCCGTAAGAAAAAGCAATCGCGGTAGGTCCGTTGAGCGCTTCGTCGAAATCGGTGTAACCGAGTTCGTTGAGCGCGATTTTCACCAGAGTGTTTTTGAGCACCTTGTACTCCACTTCGGCTTTACGGAACTCATTGCGCAGCTGCGTGTCTTCGGCAACGGTAAGTCCTTTGTAATCGATGATGACAAAAGACGACGCTCTTTGGATTTTGTCTTTGATACCGTCGACGATTTCTCTTTTTGCCGCTCTGTTCGCGTTCAAATGTCGTGTCCTCCTTTATTATTTTATATAAAGAAGCCCTTGCACCGAGAAGCACAAGGGAAACAAAACTTGCTGTTTATTTCTGCTTGACCTCGGCAAGATTTACTGTCACTTGCTGTCTTGGGACAAAGGCTGCTTTTTTATTGTCAGTTGGCTCTGTAATTTACTTTAATGCCAGGGCCCATAGTAGACGCGATTGCCACGCTTTTAAGGTAAGTACCTTTCGCGGCGGCAGGTTTCGCCTTCACGATAGCGTCCATAATCGCGCTGAAGTTTTCTTCGAGTTTTTCAACGCCGAAGCTCTTTTTGCCGAATATAACGTGGATAACGGCTGTTTTGTCCAGTCTGTATTCCACTTTACCGGCTTTGGCGTCATTGACCGCCTTTGCCACGTCCATGGTGACCGTGCCGCTCTTAGGGTTAGGCATGAGGCCTTTAGGTCCCAGGATTCTGGCGATTCTGCCGACAACGCCCATCATGTCAGGGGTGGTGATGCAGACGTCAAAACCAAACCAGTTTTCGTTCTGGATTTTGGCGACCATTTCTTCGGCGCCCACAAAATCCGCTCCGGCGGCTGCCGCCTCGTCGGCTTTGGCGCCTTTGGCGATTACCAGCACTTTCTGCGAACGGCCGGTGCCGTGCGGCAGTACCAGCACGCCGCGGACCTGCTGATCCGCCTGTTTAGGGTCAACACCCAGTTTGACGTGAAGTTCCATCGTTTCGTCGAACTTGGCTTTTGCCAGCTCGCAGGCGAGGCTTATCGCGTCTTTGACTTCGTAAGCCGAATTGTTTACCTGCTTCGCGGCGTCAATATATCTTTTACCTTTCATCAATTACCTCCCGTGGTGCAAACGAATTTGTCACCAAACTCTCCCACTCAGTCAACGACCACGACGCCCATGCTGCGCGCCGTACCCGCTATCATGCTGCACGCCGCTTCGAGAGAAGCCGCGTTAAGGTCAGGCATTTTGGTTTTGGCGATTTCCTCCACCTGAGCCTTTGTGATTTTCGCTACTTTGTCGGCCTGCGGTCTGGCAGAGCCGCTTTCGATGTTGCACGCCTTTTTGATGAGTACAGGCGCCGGAGGCGTCTTCAAAACAAACGTGAACGACCTGTCCTGATAAATCGTAATAACCACAGGGATAATCAGACCTTCCTGACCCTGCGTTTTAGCGTTGAACTCTTTGGTGAAACCCGGAATGTTGATACCGTGAGGTCCCAAAGAAGAACCGACAGGCGGGCCCGGAGTCGCCTTGCCCGCGGGCAACTGCAATTTTACGACCGCTGTTACTTTCTTAGCCATAATATATTCTCCTTTGTGGTTTAAGCGAAGGGCGCTGAATGTATTTCACCCCTCTCCCACATAATAAACGTGTCAGACGGACTCTATCTGTATAAAGTCCATATCTATATCGGTTTCCCTGCCGAACATCGACAGCACCAGACAGACTTTCTGCTTCGCCGTGTCTATGCTCTTTATCATGCCCACCTGCCCTTCGAAAGGACCGGATATGACGCGAACATAGTCGCCGATGTTATGCTTGAAGTCGGTCACGACGGTTTCAAGACGCAGACGCTTTACTTCTTCGTCGGTAAGAGGCAAAGCCCTGCCCTGCGGACCGACAAAACCCGTCACTCCGCGCGTATTGGTGACGAGATACCATATCTGCGACGAATATCTCAGTTTGATATAGACGTAGCACGGCATGATTTTAGTCACAACGACTTTCTTTTTGCCGTTGCGCTCTTCCACCGTTTCCTCGGTGAGAATCTTGATGTCGAATATCTCGTCTTCGAGATGGTTGTTTTCCACCATCTGGGTAAGATTGGCTTTTACCAGGTCTTCATATCCCGAATAGGTATGAAGCACATACCATTTTGCCTCTTCCATTTCGCTTCCTTACGCTCCGACTGAAGTCAAAAGACCCAACAGCCAACTGAAAAGCAGGTCGGCAAGACCGACGGCAATCAAAAAGAACACTACCACCACAAGCACGATGCCCAGGTTTTTGAATACCGTGCCGGCGGACGGCCACGTCACTTTTTTGAATTCCGCCCAGCTTCTGGCAAGCCAGGAGCCCATTCTTTTGAATATGTTGGGTTTTTTCTTTTTGGTCTGAGATGCCATAGGTTACCTCGCCCTTATTTCGCCTCTTTGTGAACCGTATGTTTTTTGCAGAATCTGCAATATTTTTTGAGTTCGATACGGTCAGGCGTATTTTTCTTGTTTTTCATGTTGTCGTAGTTGCGCTGTTTGCATTCGGTGCAGGCAAGCGTAACTTTGACTCTAGCGCCTTTTGCTGCCATAGTTCACTCTCCCAAGTACAAAAAAATTCACACCCGATACGAGTGCTAAAATATATTATCACACCAAGCCCCGCCTGTCAAACGTTTGGACGCAAGAAAAACAAGCCTTTATTTAACGGAAAAAAGCGGCTTAAAGCCGCTTTTAGTCCGCCGCGGCGGGTCACTCCGCCGCTTTTTTAAATTTCCTGCCCGCCTCGTCTGTTTCTTTCATGCAGGCGATGAGGCTTTCCACCGTTATGTTGGCGGAAGCCGGCCTGTGCGCCCACTCGGTTGTCGCCGTGGCTTTCTGCGCAATCATCGGGAACATGTCTTCCGTCACTTCGATGTCCCCGAAGCACACCGGCAGACCCAGTTCGTGATTGAACTTTCTTATTTTGTCGCACAGTTCGTAGTTCTTTTCGTAAGTCAAAAGGCACAGCACGCCCAGCGACACGACTTCGCCGTGCATGTGGTTGTGGCTGTGCGGGGTTATCGTCGAGCCGTTATATACCATGTGCGCGATGGAACTGTTGAAATAATAGTCGTCGGCGGTGGTCATCAGGTTGGACACAATGCCGGTGCTCATTATTATATCCAGCGTAACCTGGTCCAGGGCGAAAGACGCCTTTTTTGCCTTAATGTCGGCAAGAGCCTGCTTGCCGTATTGCAAAAGCGGGTCGGTGCATATGCGGCTTATCTGCCTGCCCATGTAGGTTGTGTGGAACAGTTCGGCGTCCTGCGAAGCGAAAAGCGCCTCGCACTCTTTGGACAGCGCGTCGCCTATCCCCGCCCACAGCAGGTTGACGGGCGAGTCGGCTATGACGGCGGAATTGATGAAAGCGTGGTTGGTTATGCGTTTCGGATAATAATATTTGCCGAAAGAACCGTCGTCGTTGTACATCACGCAAATCTGCGTGACCGCCGCGCAGTTTGACGCCACCGTAGGAAAAGTAAACAAAGGCTTGTCAAGCACGTCGGCGACGTATTTGCCCGTGTCGCACGCTCTGCCGCCGCCCACGACAAACAGCATATCGGCGTTTCTGACCCTTTCGTCGGCAATGAGTTTGTCGCCGTTGGTGAAAGAAGCGTCGCCGCCGTACCAGATAAAATCGGTTATTTTGATGTCGGAACCCTTAACGCCTTCGAGCAGCGCGTCTTTGGATTTCGCCATCGCCGTCTTGCCGCCTATGACCACGGCGTTTTTGCCGTAAAACCCGCATTCATGCGGAATCGCCTTGTAAGCCTCCGTCCCGATTGTGTAATTCGGAAGCGAAACAGTGTAAGTCTTCATAATCGTTCTACTCCTTTTCCTTATATATAACAAAAAAGTCTCTCCGCGTGAACAAACACGCGAAGAGACGAGTAAACAAAACCCGCGGTACCACTCTTCTTCGTAATAACGCACTCGAACGTCCGTCAACGTTCCGCCCTGTAACGGGAACACCCGGCGCGGCTTACCGGTTATTTTCGGCCGCGCGGCTCCGAGGCGAGACAGCGGAACAACCCCAACCGGCTTTCACCAGCCGCCGGCTCTCTGCATGGAATCGCGTCCCGCCGCATATCCTCATCTTTGCTGTTGCGCAGATTTTAGCACCGCCCGTGACAAATGTCAAACAAATGCGCCGGTTTTTTGCGTGAAAAAAGGGCGGAAAAATTTCGCCCTTTCACGTCTTTTTCATTCCGCCGCCAACGGCGCCGTGTATTTGCGCGCGGCAAGTTCCTGGTTGAGCATATAAAGCCCTTTGCCGTCACCGCCGTAAAGTTTCATCTTTTTGATGAGGTCTTCGGCGTTCTTTTCTTCTTCGCCCTGCTCTTTCACAAACCAGTCGAGAAACTGCATCGTCTTGTAATCCTGAGCCTCGTCCGCCGCCTTGTAAATTTTGAGCACCAGCGACGTAACGTAACGCTCATGTTCGAGACCGGCTTCAAGCGGCGCGAGATGATTGTCAAACGTCTTGTCGGGTTTTTCGATTTTGTCAAACGTCACTCTTATGCCGCTGTCGATGAGATATTTTCTCATCATCATGGCGTGGTCGCGCTCTTCCATCGCCTGGATTTCATACCAGTTGGAAAAGCCGTCCAGCCCTTCATCTTCATAATAATTGGCGAAATCAAGATACAGATAAGCCGAATAAAATTCTTTGTTGACCTGTTCGTTGATGAGTTTCGCAACTTTTTTGTCCAACATAACGCTACCCTCCTAGGTAATAAATTTTCACACTGCAATTATACAACCGCCGCCGCCAAAAAGCAAACAAAAACGCGCAGGTCACGGCTTCTCGTCGCCCCCGAACAGTTTCCTGTTTTTATAAAAAAAATCGTAATACACCTTGACGTTTTCCAATTCCCACCATTTTTTGATGTCAACCGGCGTCTCGTCCAAATCATATATCTTCGCGCCAGGAATGGAAAGTATAAAAGGCGAATGCGTGGCGATTATCAGTTGACACCCGCAATATCTGACCAGCTCTTCCAGCGTTTTTACCAAAGACATCTGCAACTTCGGCGACAAACTGTTTTCCGGTTCGTCCAGACAGTATAGCGTGTCGTTTCGCAAATTTCTGTTGAAATAAGCCAAGGCGGTTTCTCCGTTGCTGTTCAACCGTACTTCCCCGCCGGCCGTTTTCCTTATAAACTGTCTCCGCGACACCGATTTCCGGCGGGCCAGAACCTGCAGGCGCAATTCTTCATAGTCTTCCATCCCGCGGAATTTAACAGTTTCGCCGTACATAAGCCTGTAGTGGTCTTCGCGGGCGTACTCTTTGTTTTCCGTTATATCGTCGTTGTTTGTGCGCACGGTAAGCATATAGTCAAACACGTCGTCGCTTGTTATTATGCTGCTGCCGTTCGGCACGCGGTATTGCCAGCCGCCGTCATCCGTGCCGTACTCAAACGAACAATACTTGACGTAAAGTCCGAAAGTTTCGCCCGTGCTGTATGGCGCTATTCTTCTCAGATTGAGTTTTGACGCAATAATGTTGAGCAGCGTGCTTTTACCTGAACCGTTACCGCCGTAAAAAATGGTCAGCGGCGCGAAATCTATCCGCGCCAATTCTTTTTGAGCAAAAATACCGCACGGATACGGATTATCGATATAACCGAAGTCGCCGCCGTTTTCCTGCATCTTTTCCGAGACAATGTATTCTTCCCTGTCGATGGGCAATATGTATTTTTCAACAAAAACACTCATTTGATTTCACCGAATTTTCACGCTGCCGCCCTTTTAATGACAGCGCACACAGTAAACAAACCATGAATAATGTCGCCGGGATTGAGACCGAAATTTTCTTCGCAGCCAAGAGCCACCGCACGGAATACATATCCCTGAAAACCAAGTTCAAATTTATAACAGTTTTCTCCGCAGTCGTTTTTGAACCGTGCAGCCGAAATGATTCTGCCATTCAGCAGCACTTCCGCGCTTTCCTTGAAATCCGCGTTTCCGTCGACAGAAAAAGTGCCGCACGGAATCAATGCTTCCGACGCTATTCCTTTCGTGGAACGCGCGTTGAAATCGTTCTGTCCGCTGAAAATTTCGCACTGCAGCAGAAAAAATCTCAATTCAACATTCAGCAATTCCCCTTGCTTGCATCTCCGCGGAAAATCTCCGACCGTTTCAACGTTTATAGGTATCGGCTCATCGCACAAATAAATATTAAGCAACTTTCCCCATTTCACCCAATGGTCATACTCCGCCGTTATAGGCGCGGAAGTTGTCCATAAATCAAAATATTGCTTCAAATGCATAATAAAGTCCTCTCCTTACGCGAGACTCAATCAATATTTTAATTATAATTTATGTCGGCGGTAAAAGCAAGCCTCCGTTCGACAAGGTGCCCGAAGGCGTGGAAGAACCGGCGGCGGAGTGGCTGCGCTTCTACGCGGTTAAACGGGGGCACCACCCGAACGCAATCGGCTCGTTCACCACAACGTCCAATCTTTCAATGATGAACTTCAACCTGCTGGACCACGTCGACGAGATTTCCCCTCGCCCTATTCTGTTTGTGGTGGGCGACAGAGCGCATTCGAGGTTTTTCAGCGACGACGTCTACACCAGAGCGGCCGAACCAAAAGAAATGTTTGTCGTAAAGGACGCCGAACACATCGACCTGTACGACAGAACCGACAGAATACCTTTCGACAAACTGGAAGAGTTTTTCAAAACAAACCTGAAATAAAAAAACCGCTCGATGAGCGGTTTTTTTTTACAGCGCGCTTTGCTCAAAAAATTTTATTTTCATCACCCACGCCGCCGCCGTAAGGGCGACGCACGCCACGGCGAAAACCGCCGTCGGCAGATACGCCGCGTAAATGCCGAAAGCCCCGACGATATACAGCAGCGCCATGACAATCTGCAGCACTGCCGAGACAATCCATAAAACCTCAAAGCGTTTTTTTCTGTCGCTTCTGCCGTACACAACGATGTCTCGGCATCTCAGCGCCGCGACAAGACCAAATACGCATACGCACACACCCGCCACGGCAAGTATAAACAATATCGCCGCCAGCACCGCGACAGCCAGCGCCGAGCCAAGCGCCACGCCGAAGACGCCCGCCACGCCCACGCCGTCAAGCTGTCCGTTTATCCCGTCCATCATCGCCTGCGGAAACACCGCCACGGAAAACACCGCCAGATACACGGCCGCGGCAAACAGACAGCACACCGCTGTCAGGTGCGGAATAAAAACCTTTTTATACCCCGTGTTCATATTTCCCTCCGCGCAAAAAATATATCTCTTTTTTTATTATATAAGCGGACGGCGGCGCGGTCAATACCGCCGGCAAAAAAACAAACCGCCTTAAAGGCGATTTGTCACTTTATATCCTTTATTCTGTTTATGTCGCCGCAACAGAGAATTTCCAGATTGGCGAATATCTTTTCGGGCGGCCAGTCCCACCAGCGCAGTTTCAGCAAAAAATCCGTCGTTTCATTGTCGTAGCGCCTGCGTATGAGTTTCGCGGGGTTGCCGCCAACAACGGTGTACGGCTCCACGTTTTTGGTGACTACGGAACACGCCGCCACAATTGCGCCGTCGCCTATTCTTACGCCGGGCATGACGGTCACGTTCTGACCTATCCACACGTCGTTGCCCACAACGGTGTCGCCTTTAAGCGGCAAATCATCAAGTGACGGCGTGCATTTTTCCCAGCCGCCGCCCATTATGTTAAAAGGATATGTCGTCACGGAACACATGCGGTGGTTGGCGCCGTTCATGACAAACTCCACCCCTCTCGCTATGGCGCAGAACTTGCCAATAATCAGTTTGTCGCCCAGAAACTCATAGTGGTGCGTAACATGTTTTTCGAAATCGGCGGCGCCGTCCGGGTCGTCGTAATAGGTATAATCGCCCACAATAATGTTCGGCCTCGTCACGACGTTTTTAATGAAGCACACGCTAGGCGCGTTTTTGACGGGGAATTTTTTGTTGGGATCCGGTCCGTATTTCATAAACCCTCTCAGTCGTCGAAACAGACGCCTATCCCCACCGCTCCGCCGCCAGTATGGCAGCCGATGCACGCGGGCAGTTCGTCATAACACACCGGGCGCCCCGGAAACATCTCCGACAGGGTGTCTTTTATTTCGGCTATTTCTTTTTTATCGACGCAGGTGCCGGCGACGCACACTGTCATATGGTTTTTGTCAAGTCCGGCAAACCGTGTTTTGACGTCGTCGGCAAGGCGGCGGAACATTTCTTTTTTGCTTCTTTTCATTCCGCGCTGTTTGGAATAAAGAGATATCACCCCTTTGCGTATCGACAGCACCAGCTTTATGCCGAACAGTTTGCCCATCTGCGCGGTAAAAGCGGATATCCTGCCGCTCTTTTGCAGATATTCCAGCGTATCCACGGTGATATACACGCTGTAGTTTTCTCCGTCGCGTTCAAGTCTGTCGGCTATTTCGTCGGCGTTCATACCGTTTTTAACCATGCGCAAAGCCGATTTCACCGCTTCTCTAAGCGGCACGGAAATTCTGTTGTTGTTGACAACCCGTACCCTGCCGTCGTATTCTTTCGACAGCGCCGCCGCCGTGGCGTAAGAAGAACTCAGCGCCGAGGTTATTGGCAGATGCAGAATTTTTTCACAGCCTGTGTCCAGAAGCCCGTCCCACAAATCTCTGAGCGACTGCGGCGACGGCTGCGAAGTGGTTATTCTTTTGTCCGATTCCAGCGCCGCGTAAACGTCGGCGGGCGTGATGTTTACACCCTCATAATACGTTTCGCCGTCTATGATTATAGGTATGGGTAAAAAACCCACCCCCATTTTTTCCGCCTCGACGGCAAGTATACCGCTCGAACTGTCCGTCGTAACAGCGATATTCATGGCTGTGCCCTCCCGGTTAGTTGTCAATTTAACGCTTGTTAAAAAACCGTTGAAACATTCACGGTAATTTATATGATACATTATTTTCAAGCCGTCTGTAAAGCCCGACAGGAAAATATTTGTCAAAAATCTCCATCTGCGCGACAACAAAACCACCCTTTCGGGTGGTTTTTCAAAAACGTTTTGTCGGGTGGCGTCACGCCGTTCAATCAACGATTTTCACGTCGCCGTCCTGCCACTGAAATTCGATTTCATGTGACGCGAAAGTCGTTATATTGCCGAAATCTGTGTCAGTGCTGCTCAGCACAATATACACGCTGAGCGTGCCCTCGCCCTGCGGGAGATAGTCTTCCAAATCGCCGGCGATTATCTCGCCCTCTTTGCCGGAAAACCTGCCGTTGTCGACGGTTCTGTCTTCAAGGTCGGCTTTCGTGAAGGAATAGATTTTTTCAGTGTAACGCTGTTCTCAAACAACGGATCAACGTCGCAAAACGAAACGGAATATTCGTCCGCCAGCACAGCGTCGCTTTCGTGGCCGTAATTCACGGTAAATATTTTCTCACCGCTTTTCCACGTGTCGTTATATTTCAGAAGAAGCGAAACGGCGTCGTTGTCCACTTTGCCGTCGCCTATCGAAATAGTCAGTTCAGTGCTGTTGCCGCAGCCGGCGAAAACAAACAGTGAGAGTACCAAACATATGATTGCCGTCAGAATTTTCTTCATATTCTTCACCTCCGCGTTTTTTTAAATTATCATACAAAACAACTGTATTGTCAATACCGACTTTTCATTCCGCCCCAAAACAAAAACCCCGTCTAACAGACGGGGTTTCATGGTGGAGAAGGCATAATCTAAAACGAATTTTAATTTCGCCCAAAATCTTTTACTGCTTGTATGCGTACTTTTTCTAATGCGTCGCAGACGTTTGATAATCGTTCATTGTCACGTTTCAATTTTCGGCACTCGTCCGCATACTCTTTGCTTTGCAAAAAATGCTTATTATATAAAAAATTTTGATATGTTTGATGACACCAGTGATTGCGTTTTTCCGTCATTTGTTTTAGAAAATTATAATCGCTTGCAGATATATACGGATTTTTACCGCTAAAATCCAGTTCTTTCAGTTTTTGAACGGTTTGACCAAGCGACCATTTTTCGATTCTTTCTAAATTTTCATAAAAATCGCCGACGTGCATTGCTGCATATATGTACTTGACATCGTGCTCTATT